>OGXJ01000002.1_pt1 | contig 158671 bp, 158 predicted proteins | sample 1576231 | NCBI WGS metagenome assembly OGXJ01 (sample SAMEA3541539, study PRJEB24748) | human gut metagenome | biome: human gut; feature: human-associated habitat; material: faeces | place: China | collected 2012
CGGAAACACTTCGCGCCTGGGGCAGAGGGAAAAATCGTACAGATGCTATAGAGCATTCCAATGGGTAAATAATAACAGCCTGTACGCCTACAGGAGAATCTACACTTTACGATCATGTAGTTTAATTCAGGTTCGTGGGTATGAACCACTCTATCTGGTATCATTTAATCAACAAAATTCAACACTTGTGGAATCAAGTTTTAGTCGCGTTTTCTGCATAATACATAAGTACTAGAGGCTCTGCTGTTCTACTAACGAATTCGTTTGAAAATAGGTAAAAATAGAGCCTACACCTCCGATCAAAGAGATGTAGGCAATGTTTATCGTCCTTTTAGAACTTCATAGTTTTAGTATGGGTTCCTTCTCTTATACATGGTTTTTCCATATATTTAATAGAGAAAACTGTAATGTTCTATTACAGGGACTACACCTTTGGTGAAGCAGGTAGGATTTTCTGCCTAACGGCGATAAGTACGGGGAAAGTATGCTGCATTGTGGCGAACCTTTCGGAACACACGTACATAGACAGTTTTACCTTCATTATCCTTTACAGGATTTCCCTCCTCATCGAGAAGAACTTCTTTAAAAGCCATCGTAATAGCTTTCATGTTCATTTTTGCCATTGTTTCTTTTTATTTAATAAATAGTACTTTTTATGCTAATTCTCTTTCAACTAGATAGTCAAAAACGTGTTCTAGCTGTTCTTTAGTTAAGTCATTACACCGACTCACTTCAACTCCAAGAATAGAAGTAAGAGTTATATCTTTATTGCTATCAAGTGCATCAAGAACATAATAGTACATCCTTTCATTTACAACTGCGCCACTTGCAAGTTGTTTACCTCTAAACTTTAACATATTCTTAAACATTATACTGTTAAATTAGAACAGAAGAGAGGAATCGAACCCCTATTTTAACCTTATCGGTGTTACGTTCTACCATTGAACTACTTCTGTTTGTTGGGAGGATTGCCGTAGGCTCCTCCCTAGCCTTAAAGAACTTAATTCGACATCTTATCTACAAGATCCGATACCATCTTAAGTCCCATCGCATCCATGGCAGTGCCACCACTGTTAGTGTTACCGCCTGCCATAACTACACGAGGAAGCTCGAGCTTCGACAAAGCTTCAGCTACACCGATCTTTGTCTTCATATCATACTCAGCTTTCTCTTTCGGGCTTAATCCTGCACGTACTAATGCTGCCTGACGGAATGCTTCTGCATCACCTTCAGCCTTCACCTTCTTTGCATTCTCAACTGCTTCCTTAGCAGCGAGAGCAGCTACTTCATAAGCCTGTTGGGCCTTGGTAACTTCAACAGCCTTCACTTTTTCCTGCTCCCACTTTGCAGTCATTGCAGCGGCTTTACCAAGTTCCTCTGCTTTGATTGCATCCTGCTGAGCTGCAGCTGCTTGAGCTTTCATTTTCCTTCCATATAAGACGCAACTCTTATATGCGTTCTAAAAGAACTGCTTATAGTTTCCTATAAGATGAGACTATATCTTCATCCAAAATTAATTTTGGAGTCTTCCACTTCCATCTGCATTAGCTTCAGATGTACTCTCTTCTGAGATAGTCGTTGAACTTTTATCTAAGTTAAATTGATAAATCTTTTGAACTTGATTTAAAAATTCATCTTTAGAAAATGTATTCTTCATCAAATTACACTTAGAACAACAAGGAACACAATTTTTAAGTGTATATCCCTCATTTGAATCTATTCTATCTACACCATTAGTATAGATATTTGGTTGAGATTTATCTTTTCTACCTCTTCAATAATCGTTATCTTTTAACTCTGGCGGACAACCACAATAATAACAATCTTGAACAATAAGTGAATTAAATTCATCAAAAGTTAAATCAAAACTGTGATTTCGTTTTTCTGCATTTGCTTTATATATACGAAACAGTTGATTTCTAATACCCATTTGATGAGCATTATTTTCAACAAGAATTTGATTGACCTTATCTTTAATTAGTTCACTTTCTGGTTTTTCTTCTAAAGCACGTGCGCGTTTATATGAAATTTCTTTTGTTTCAATGTTTTCACATTTTCAACGTTTTTCAATAGTGCCTGAGGGATTTGTATATTGAACCTCTTCTAATGCTTTATACCTACCATAAACTTCATTTGGTTGAATAATAATTTTTCTTCTCATATTATATAATTTTTAATTAATAATACAAAGATAGCAAAACCTTATTAATAAACCAAATAATTTGAGGCTTAACTTAAATACTTAGCTGCTGATTAGCATATCATTTCTGACTTAGCCTTCCAGCAATTCAAAAGATATCGACATAGATTACTCTATGAAGCGCCAAAGTCACTTAGCGGTTTGGATGTCCATGTTTGCTTTCTGCTGTTGTGCAATCTGCTTCTTAACCGTTTCAGAGTAGTCAATCTTAGAGACTGCTACCTGACCGATCTCCAATCCATAGTAAGCAAACGGCGAAGATTCGCTACGCTTATAACCTCCTGCAGAGAGAGAGTCGGGGATAAGAGTTGCAATATTGACAATTTTCTTGTCTCCTGTAATTGCATCCATAATCTCAACACGCTTTACAGCAGTTTTGTAGACGCCATTATTGAGCTGATCAGTGATATACTCAATAAGGTCATTCTTCTTTTCAGCGTAAGATTCGAATGCTGACATAAGAGGACCTGACGCATAAATAACTTTTGTTACAGTAGGCCGAACGAGGTCGTTAATAAGCCTATCCATACCATTGTAATCCGTCTGGATACGAGACAGATACTTCGGATCAGTAGGTAATTTAACTCGGAGTGAGCCATATACCATACCATCCGATGCATCGTTAAAGATAACGGGGATGGGGCTTCCCATCTGGTTACCTGAATCGTTATCCGATCCGAACCAGAGCTGCTGGGTCTTGTAATAGGTCGTCGTCTTGCCCCACCACTGCCAGTGGAAGCCAGGCGTCGTCCAATACTCCATGTTACCCGTAAAGGGGTACTGGTTGACCACAATAGTTTCGTTCTTCACATCCTCTCCAATCTTACCGAGAGACACAACGCAGAAAACTGCGAACACTGCCACGAAGACAGCAATAATCTTTTTTAAATTCATATGATTTTATAAAGTGATTAATGTTTTCTTTTGTTTTTAAAGCAATCTATTAATAATATCAATAAACAGATTACAAGAATTATAAATAGAGGCGCCATATATTTTCTACCTCTTAATAAAGTAATAGAAAGGTATAATAGCCTTCCATGTTATCTTACGATTAGTTATTTTCCATACATCTAACAGTTGAAAAACAACTGCAGTATAATAAAAAATAAATAAAAATCCTAAGAGAATAATTGCAAATCTAAAGAACCACATAGTTTAATCGTCATCTTGGAGTACTAGCAATACTAGAATTATTATTAATGCTATTTCCATTAGGTTGATAAATTTTGATTGTTTGAGGGCGTACATCAATGATTAATGTATCACGACGATGTGTAAGATTACTATTAACTACCTTTTCTAAAGAGTCTATTTTATATTCAAGATAGTTAATTTCTTTTGTAAACTTATCAGTCCAATCTTGAGTAATCCTACCTTGAACTCCGAAGAAAGCAAAATTTACTATAAAGACAAAACCTATTATAATAAATATTGCAAAAGCTCGTAATCTTTTGTTTTCCATAGATTAATACTGACAAGGACATTCAGGAGAATGAAGTAAAAACTTTTCTCCATAGTTTGTGATATACTTATGTCCATGATACGTGAATTCATAGTATTCACAAACAAAAGCACCACTCTCTTTGTAGACTTTAAAAGAAGTTGCAGTGATTTTTGTAGGTTTCTTTTCTTGAGAATTGTTGTGGTCTACTTCACAACAAGATACTGCAAATACACATAATGCGAGTACAATAAGTAACTTTTTCATATTTTTGTTGTAATTATTTTTAAAGTAAAAGAGATAGACTGTACGTTCGGATCATCTAAAATGTGACCTCACAATGGTTACAACCCTACAGCTAGGTACTGTCGCCATATATTCTTTCGAATCTTCAGACTTTGTCACCTATCTCTATTATTTTCTAGAACCTATAATACCGATCAAAGTATTATAGGTAAAATGATTAAATATACCAGTTGGATAAATTCCAATTACGAGTTTATTGCACCAACTCTTTTCAACCTATTATCATCCGTGTGCAACCTTAGATACTTCAGTACAGGTATATTTAATCAATAAGAGCAGATATTCATTTGGCTATCAATCATATGACCTCTCATATGCAATTGACTGCTACATCAAACATTCGTAGTTACAGCTACTAATAGTTTCTATTTTCCCAAACATCATTTAATCTGTACATTGCTTGACGTCTGTTTGCTCTTATAAACTACTAAGTGTAAGTTTCCTTGCGACAACTTAATCTTTTCGTTTTTCATTGTGACTATGATAGGCTCCGCCCCTACTCTACTGACCTTCTGTGGCCAGTCGTTTACTGCATTCGTCTCTTAGTCAACCACCTTAACATAGTAAATACTATTACGACCTTCATCAACTACGACCTTCATCAACTCCAGGTTAGATCAGAAGGATTTAAAAAGTTAGAGGTACTTACGTATGCAACTTCCCTCCGCCCGATACTAGGATCTCTTATGATCTGCTAGCCGTTGCAGCCTCTGCCAAGGCATCTCTGTTTCACACAATAAATTGGCAGATCTATCGTGTTTATCAGATCGTTCAACATATCTAAGTTATATATGTGACTTTAAAAACTAGAGTTTACGACACTCTAGAAACGATTCACTTTAAGCAATCTGAAACTTATTCATCTGGGTTTATGGAAACTATGCCCACCAGAAGTAAAATACAGACTATTTCCTGGATTGTGCACCACTCTCGCGATATCCTTGTCCTTAATTCCCACCTAATTGCGGTTTAATCCTATTACTTAAATTATGTTAACCCTCTTAAGTCTGTAGGCTATTTTTCTTGGGCTTCAATAGCGTTATCATCAATGAACTCATCTACTAAAGATTGTCCAATGTCATTTGTCTCAATATCTTCCATACTTAAGCGTATTTAGTACAAGATATAATTGTTATTTTACTTGTAGAATAATTTTGTGCTTTTTGTATTGCTTCTTCATCAGAAGTTGCAATAACAAAAGCAAAACTTTGAACTGGCAAATCATCCTCGTTATAAAAATAATACTCTACACAATATTTACTCCCTATCATTTTTAGTTGTAATTTGAATGGCTCTATATACACTATAAATAATAAGAAGTGTATTGATAATAGGAGTCAATAAGATAATAAATTCTCCTGTCGTAAATAAGTTAAAAATTTGCGACTTGAAAAGTTCTCGATCTTTAAAGTATACTGCAATTATTATCATTACAATAACTACGAGAGTTATTTTATATATAAACCAAAACATAATTTTAATTTTTAATTTTGGATGTAAAACAGGACTCGAACCTGCGACCCTCAGCACAACCTGCCGCTCTATCCAACTGAGCTATTCACATCTTTTCACTAACCTTCTTACTATATGTTTTACTGCAACAACATCATAATAATATCCGTTAGCGTCCCAAATAGGTTGCAGCCTATATTTTATTAAAAAATCTGTATCTCTTATTTGGTCATTGATACAGTTCGAACTCTCAAGGATGCAAGTATTAGAATCAATTATGCTGCCTTATGTTATCCTAACAGAAAAATTCTGTACAGCAGTGGAATCATCTAAATTCACCAAATCTTTTACTGAAGCCTGAAAGTATACGTAGTTTTATTCAGTTACCTGAGTTTCTACCTCTGTAGGAGTCTCTTCCTTTTTAGGAAAATGAGTAATCTCCTTTATAGTGATATTCCTCGTAATCTTATCCTTGATATAGATTTTCTGAACACGAGTACGTTCCAGATAATCCTTACGTTTTGCAGCTTCGAGTGCCTGAATACGAAGCATACGTCTTACCTGTCCAATCGTTGACATCTTCTTTCTTTGTTTTAGTTATAGATTCGAGATTTAAGTGTTGCCATCTCACGCTCCATGCGTGCGATTTCCTGATCGTAGGGAACAGTTTTCCCCGTGAACGGATTCTTCTTGTCTTTACCTGCTTTTTTGAAAGCTTCATACGTAGCTTCCAGGCGAGCAAGAGCACCTTTGCGACGGACATTCAGTCCAGGTTTTCCACCCTTCATACTGTTTTATTTAATTAGTTATTAATTACAGGTACAACTTGATACGTAAACGCATCTTCTTGTTCTGCAACCCAGCGATTGCATTCTTCTTGAGTACCTTGAAAGACTACATTACCTTCATCTTCAAGATATACAAGATCGATAACTTCCCACATTATTCTATAAAGACTTTTTCGTGTAAACAACAAGTCATTAACAAATCATACAATCTGTTAATGCAGATGTGAAGAACCTGATTTGTATCTGTATTTACAACAAAGCCTTTAATTTGAACAATACGAAAGGGAATTCCTTTAATGAGTACAGCTTTATTAGAAGCTGTTGTAATACAAGAAATAATCATAGTTAATTAACCCATCTGATTTTTATACGAGGATTTTCCAAAGGATCATAAAAGATACTTTGAATTTGGTCTTTGTAGTGATTCATTACTTCAATACAATAGTTATCGAACACTTCAGTAGGAATCTTTTGCATACCTGCTTCTACTCGATAAATATTATCAAGTGAATCAAGTTCATGCATTACAGATATTGTAATCTGATTACGTTCGAACTCAGAAATAGGAGCTACTTTGGATACTTTTACTCCATCTTGAGGAAACTCTGTAATAGTTACTACTTGATCTTTAGGTTTAGAAACAAGTAATAAACAGGAAGTCAGAATAATTCCCATGAAGAGAATTAATCCTATAGCTTTACCTAAATTATTCATTTTCTTAAAGTTGTTATGGCGAGGCTGAGATAGTGACCATCACCGACCTACGTTCATACAAGGACGCTAGGCGACCCTTGTTAATCACACCTTCGAGTGGTAGTAGGCATAGAGTAAACTCTATTAACGTGCCGATTAACAAATAAAAACCAGAAATTATCGCAACAGAGCACTATATGCAAGTTCCCACTCCTTACGATTCTCAACGCTCGGAACCTGAAGATTACCGATACGTTTGAGATATGTTTGAATGTTAGGAATCTTGTTCCAGACATGATAGAAAGCGAGAACAATGTCTCGTCGAAGGACGATCTTATTGTTCAACTTTTCTGCGATCTGAATGAGAGCAGCAGCTTTCTTACATGCTTCCATATACTCTTCGTTAGAGATCTCTAAGAGACCGTTATTGAACTTTCTCGAAGAGTGCGAACCCTTGATCAGCTGAATAGCTGCCTTGAATTCGAACTCAGGGAAAGCTTTCGTGAAATCCTGGAGCTGCTGATAGCCATGAAGACCTTTTTCCAGATAAGCTTTCATGTAGTCAGTGATTACCCAGTTTGCATGTCCTGCATTGAACTTGATTGCGAGATTCAGAGGAGATGCATCCGAGTTAATAATAATCACTCGAATTGCAGTTTTGTTTTGCGGATACTTCTCTTTCAGCATACGAAATGCTGCGAGACGATTCTGACCATCGAGAACTTCACCGTCTGCAGAAACATAGATAGGCGGCATCCACTCTCCATCAAGGAAAGCTTTAAAGATTCGATTTACATGAGCTGTTCTCAGAGTACGATTCCCTGGAATGAACGAAAGATGTTTTACGTTTTCTACGAGATAACACTTCTCAAAGGGAGTACGACTCGAAAAAAGATCTTTAGACATAATTACAATTTTAGATATTGTTAAACTTAAAGGATTTTAAAAATCTCCAGGTCATGGCAACCACACTATCGCTCGCTGGATTAAAATCGTAGTTTTCATCTAACTAATGCCAACTGAAAAGTTATATGGAACTAGGTGTGTTATATAATCAAATGCAAACAGGGGTTTCTAAAAATGGATCTTAGTTAAGCTCAGAGAGGTAGCTCACTCTCACTAAGATCCAGCTACTAACTATGGAAAATACATATTATTCTTCAAGTTCATCAACTAACTTAAACTGAAGTGCAGTTTCGTAGTTCAACCATACGCCTTCTTCATTTTGTAAGTGCATGACTCTTTCAACTTGTTTTTCAGTTAAAGCTGACTTTCTTTTGAATATAGTTTTAAGTATTTTATTAGAAAATGCAAGATCTTCTTTAATAATACCTAAAAGTCTGAAAGTAATTGCATTACTTGTATTAATCCGAGGAGTATGAATAAGGATTTCTGCATCTTTATCCATATATCTCTTTTTTCCTGCTTGAGCAATAATAGTTGCTGCAGAAGCCACTTGACCATGACAAAAAGTAGTAACTGGAATGCTAAGAGAAAGAAGATAGAAGTAAATAGCTAAAGCTTGATATGTACTTCCTCCAAGTGAATTGATGTGAATAGTTAATTCACGAGGTTCGTGTTTGATTACTAACTTAGTAAGTTCTTCAAGTGTAGAGATGCGATTCTTTCGAATTCGCAACCATTTTCGAGTACCTATAACACCTTCAAAATATACTTCCATTACTCTTTTAGTCAATTTTAGATTTTTAACTTTATGTACTCGGTACGGGATTCGAACCCGTGATTTCAAGAATGAAAATCTTGCGTCCTAGGCCAACTAGACGAACCGAGCGAATCCGATTTTTATAGAGATCGGAAACTCTCTTTAAAATGAAAAAGTGCAATTACAGACATTTTAGTGGTATAGCTTCCGATCAAAGAAGCTATACCTAAACGACAGATTCCAAAGAGAGTTCTGCCTTCTCTCCAGCATGTAAAAACTTTAATAATAAAGAATTACAATTACTACTGTTACGGCTAAGTAACATATAAGATTACGATCATCTGTCGTACTACAGTCAACGTTACAGATCAATCTTACTAGCTAGGTAAGATAGTAATTCTTATATGACCTCTAACTCGAGGTTTTCCTTCTTCTCTTGTCTATATGACTCACTCAACCTTCTAAATCAGCTAATCTTTGAAGGGTAGACATTACGAGCTAACTGGTTATTGTCTATAGATAAATTTCGTCCCTATTGAAAAGAAGTTTGGTAATTCTGCCATTTTCCTTTGCTCCACATTTACGTATGTGAACCCACGCTATCCAGCAAATTCTCTATGTTACCATAGAGCCTCTATCTCTGTTAAACCGCTTGGTAGTTCGACACTTAACAGTCTTCCGCATCTCTTATATAGGCAATATTAATTGAGTTACATCAATGTTGCTAGCATATATTAGAAGTAACCGTAATTAACTTGCGTGCAATAGGACAAATGCCTTCCTATTCAACACACCTAATTTCTTAGGCATTTTTATGTTTAATTTCTCCAAATAAATTATTATGAATAAAAAATAAATCCTACATATTCGGACCGTCTCTTGCCTTCATATTCTAGCTTGTTAGTGCAGGTGAGTTACTTCTGCAATTTGTTCACTCAAATTAAAACAAAGGAAATAAAATTAAACTAAGAAACTTTTAGCGTTAAAGCTAGCCGACTGCAAATTTCATAATCTAGATTTATATATTTAGATAAAAAATGTCAAAAAGAAACAGTTTTAACAATAGAGGGTACTACCAATCCTGCTCACGCAGACATCTCTATTAACTATCCAATTTGGAATAAAATTCAACTTGGGGAGGAGGATTTATATTCACAAATTAGTCCTTAGACTTTATGTGTAGATAGACTGTTCCTGGCGTTTACGAGTTGTGCCAGGGTTGCTCGTTGTTAATGGTTCAGTCACGGCAAGATAGCCCCAAAGGTTCTCGCTATGAATTCATTAACTACAAAGAAAGGAGGTGGCTTACCAGCCAGTTTCGTATTTGATATGACATTCGTCGAGCCACTCCTGAGCTGCAGGAATAGAGATCTCGCCGATCACACGCTTTTTGTCTTGCATCATGCTGAGAAACCAGCCACGAGGAGTTTTGAAAAGCGTCTGAAATTTGTGTTTCGCATTTTCTTTCGGTGCACGAAAAGCTTTGTAGTTCGGCTTTTCTGCTTTGAGACATGCGAAATCTTTCTTTCGCATAGTTTTCTTAGAAATAAACATAATTACAATTTTAGATATTGTTAAACTTTATTTGAGAGTTTTAATGTCTAAAATAACTATTAATAATAATGTTGAGTGTAGATAAGGATTCGAACCTTATTCCTCTTCTCTCCTCATCGGATTACGTGTACTATCCAGTATACGACTACACTGTCCACCCTAGCTATGGGTAACCACCTCTTATTCGAAATCGAGGATTTTAAAATTACGAATGTAACTGTTTTATTCTTTAAAAAGCTATTTTTGATGAAAAGGTTGCTACCCTAAAAGATTTCGTTTCTCGATAACGGTTCTTTCAAACGAACTAGAAAGATCTGTAAATGCATATAAAAGGACTTTCAACTTTTATGTGAGAAAATTTTTCTTATAAAACTTTCAAAACGCACTTAGTCATCAGCTAAGAATATTGTACCGAGAACGGGAGTCGAACCCGTACAGACCTTGCGGTCCGAGGGATTTTCATCTGAATTTAATCAGATTGGACTATGTCTTCTCCATGTCTTTCGATTTAGGAGGTGGGTGTATAGTCTCTACACATTTAGAAATATTACTATCTCACTTAGCTCGGCGTTATTGTGTCGTGCTCACACCTTCACCGAATTAGCCCACATTCATATCAAAAGTTTCCTTCTGAATGCTCAAAGCTTTTCCACGATAATTATCTGTAAAAGAATGACAATTAGGACAAAGAATTTGTAAATTTTCAAGTCTTAAATCATCTTTAATTCCGTTAACATGATGCAATTCAAGAGCAATAGGTTTATTTAACCATTCTGTCCTTCCACAACACTCACATTTACGTTCTTTAATTTTCTCCTTGAATAATCTCTCTTTAAGATGATTTGTATTTACTCAAGTTGAATCTTTTACTAGAATTTCTTTTAATGACCTAGCAGCTTTTACAGGTTTAAATCTTTCTCCCTGATTTCAAGCTTGTCCAGTCATATGAGATGTATCTAAATTTAATTCTTTTATCTTCCGTTTTACTGTATCATAATTACTTCCAGCAGGTTTTAAACCAAGTTCTTTTAGAACTCCAACATAAGATAAATTTGATTTTACAGCTTTAACAAACTGTTCATCAGTTCACTTTCTTTTATTCATATTTTTGTGTTTAAAGTTAATACGCAAATATACAAAATAAAATTGAGTTTACCAAATTAAAAATAGATAGAAAAGCTATTTTTCTAAGTCCCTTGCGTCTACCAGTTTCGCCATCTCGGCATTTGTCTTGACTAGCTTTCTCGAATTATCTTCGACTCTTCACAAGACTGTAGCACTTTTTGCATTTTTCTGCCTTTGTTAGATTATGTATTTTACTATTAAATCTACAACGATAGACTATTTTTTCCCACGTTAAGATAGCATAGCTGCTAGATATCATTACTTCCTCCGATATCAAGAGAACACGCGACTTAGCATCGTCATGCTAAGTAAATTCATCAAAATGAAAAAACATCAATAACATTATACATCAGACTCTCAATTTGTAACGGTAGTCTCCTCTTAAACTGATAGCACAACTTCCTCTACCGCTGTTGTGGGTATAATGTTAACCTAATACTAGTTGTTAGCCTCAAGTACTAGGATTTTGGATTTATATTGTAAATCCTAAATGGTCTAAAAAAGAGAGCTACTATACTTCACTCTCTTGCGCTTTTCGACGAGTGCACAAAGCTAATTTCGGCTCTTGTTTATACTCGTTTAAGCCCACTTATATTAGATAAACTAATTATAGTGAATCCAGACATTAATTTCTGGTAATCATCAGCAGGATTTCGAGTTTATGTATGTTTAAAGTTTGAAACTTTGAATTGTCAAATTATAAAATAACTAATATTACCAAAAGCGATTGTTTAAACTTCAAAATAATAATTGAAATTATTATTATTAAAGAGTAACTTTCTGAATGTGAGAATAATAGATATTTTACATGAAGGAAGTTGGTCTGACAAATTGACAGTTTTAAAAAGAGTAGAGGATGAATAAATGGGTGATAATCAACGACTTACACCGATCACTTCACCCTCTACTTCAGTCACAACATGACATTTTGTCAGGTGTTTCTGTCATGTCAATATGTCAAAGAACTATTATTACTATACAATCGCAGTTAATCTCGGTTAAGATAAATAGTTAAAGCGATCGCGGCAATTACTACAGCTACCCAAGGACCACAAGCCATGACTATTACTGTAGCAATCCATCCAAGCATAATCAAGCCAAAGATTATACCGAGTATTACTTTAATTGCATCCATAATCTTTAATAAAAATGTGGGAAGAGCTCATCACTTCTCTTCCCACGGTCACTAATCATCTAAACTCATCAAATCATCACTAGGGCCTATAAGTCCGATCAAAGACTTATAGACAATGGACACATCGTACAATGTACCACATGTCATACCGTCCTTTTTCAAGAACTCAGAAACTTTCTGGATTACTATATCAGCTATCTGCATTAGCTATATATATTCTACCCATATTAGTTTCTAAACAGTTAAGAGGCCGTACTCACGACCCCTTAACTGTAATTTGGCCGTTACGCATACTCAAGGACAGGTACTTCGCGCTCCGTCAGTTCATCGGTTGCGACACCGTTGTTGAACTTACGAACCTTGATTTTCGTCATCTCCTTGCACGTCAGCTTCTTGCCACACGTCTTGACTACACGATCGTAGTCATTCTCTGCCTTCTGCAGATCCTTACATACAGGACCGACGAAATTGCCCTGATAGTCCATGCGCCGAAGTGCTGCGACCGAGAAATAGCCGTCCTGACCGTTTCGTTTCACTACGAGCAGTGTTTCAACTGCATCACTGTTCGGACGAACAGTACGAGTGAAAAGCTGAATATCAGCTTCCGTATCAGGAAATTCGACAACTTCGTTCGGTGCGATACCGTAGGTTACTACACCTACACCTTTCTCCTTCAGGAATTCAGGAGACACTTCTGCTACTACACGCCCACCAGGAGCTGCAATCTTCGGCAGATTTTTTACTTCAGAAATTTTCATGTTTATAAATAAATTAAATTAAACTTCTATGTACTACAATCACGTTTATTTTATACTTGTGATGTACTACGAACTTGTCGGGAGCTTTGGTACCTGTTGGTGGCTTTGGTTGATGGAAAAAAGAAGGAGAGCAGGGATTGCTCCCCACTCTCCAATTATTATGCCAGCTCCTCGAATAACGAGACTGGTTTGAGGTCGAACTCTCCCTCAAGCTTCTCACGGTCCTTGTTGAACCGCTGGAACTTAAAGGACTGGTTCTCCGTGACTTTGAGTCGTTTGCCTGCGAGGAGTTGGGCGACCTCCAACGCATCACCGCAGGTGAGTATGCGCAGATTGAGGTCGTGTTTCTCGCGAATGGCCTCCATGTAGTCCGTGCGACCTTCAGGTGCGATCTGACAACCGCGCTGAAAGGTGCTGAGCGGAAACCAGCGCCAGACTCCGTTGATGCAACAGAGTATCATGAGACCCCGAACGGTGATCTCCTCACCGTCTTTGTTGACGGTCTTAAATTCCTTCCCCTGCTTGATGAGCTGGATATCGAAGTCTTCAAACTCGACCGTATCACCCTTCAACAGCAAGTTCTGGGTGAAAATAGTCTTCGACTTCAAAATTTCGACAGTAACGTCGTCAAATCCCTTGTTGGCTGCATCCTGCAGCATTTCGGCCCTCTTGGCGCCTTCTAATTGTTTCATAAACGTGATGAGTTAAAGATGAATGATTAGTTAGTGATTCGCTACCTTTCAGTAGCTTTTGTTATTTAACCAGTGCTCGAAGTGCTTGTAGCTTAGCTTCGAGTCCTGCGATGTACATCTCAACAATTACATTGAGCGGAGTAGTAACAGTCGATAAAGCTTTTACAGTGTTGTGAGAAATAGCTTCGATAGAAGCTATTTCATCTGCAACACGTTGAGTTCTGTCATCCATAGCAAAAGCTATTAAAGAAAGGGCTCAAAGCCCTTTCTTGATCACACCTGCCCACATATCGCGAGCGACATCCATGAGTGCACGGTCTTCTTCCGTGACCTTATCGACGTTCTGCAGCTTGAGTGGCTCCTGATAAGTGTAGTGAGCCTTGCTCATGCCACAATTGTGAACGTCCGACATCGATTCTGCTTCGATGAGCAGGTTGTGAAAAACAGTCTGTACCATGGTTTGATAGTTTGATGAGTTTCCGAGAAGCACTATTGCTCTCTAAATAATATTCAGATGTTTTGGTAAAAGAGAAAAAAATCTATCTCGGATTTCTCCGAGATAGATTGAGGTGGTTAGCATTTCCACACAACCTTGCCAGTGTTCCACTCGCGGATGTCGAATGTTACACTCGTAGATTCTTCGTAGCTTCTCTCGCGCTGGATGACATAGTCGTCGTGCTGATAGCTGCTGTTCCTTCTAGCTTCGGCATCTTCCTCGGTCTTGTACCAGCGAGTTTCGGTTCGTGTGTAGTTGACAGAGCAGCGAACCGTTCCCTCGAGCAGATTTACGGTGGGCTCACCTTTGAACGAGAGGTTGGTATAGTTGCTGCTATTGCAGGACAGCTCAACCTGGTCTGCAGGCCGAACTGTGAGTTCTGCAGTGCCAGTGAGAAGAGCAAGTGCATTCTCACGGATCTCTTCAGGATGAGCCTGAATAAGAGCAACGATATGCTCAGTAAGCTCAGCAGTGTTTGCCGACGAGATAGAAGCAGCGATGATCGATTTGATAAGTGCGATGTTTTTCATAATGGTATTAGATGAAAAAGTTTAACATATAGACAGTTCAGATGCTTTGGTTTCTAAAAATAGAACTTTTATCAGAAATATTTTACTCGAAAAATTTTTCGGTTTTCCATTTCAAAGGGGCGGGGGGATTCAGAAGTGATAATCCGTATTCATGTATCACCCCTACATTTTTATTTGGAAAATCAAAATTTTTATCTGTATTTGCACAATACTATAAATAGGTTCCTTTTTGTTTAAGGGGGGGGTGTTTTTAAACAACCCAACAGGTATATAGATCTGTTCGAGCGCCTCCGCGAAGCGAGAACATATATAGATAGGTATCTCCCAGGGCATATAAGTGTATCTCCCAGGGCACTTTTTTAAAATAAGTGTATCAAAAACGACACCTTAGTGTATCTCCCAGGGCTATTTTTAAATCGAATATACTATATCAAATTCTTATACACTTTAAATAAATATTGGTATAAATATTTGGTAGTATTAAATAAATGTTATATCTTTGTAATATTAAAAAATATTAATTTATGGATAATAAAGTACAACACATTCAAGTCCCTCATGATTTGGGGGTTGCAAAAGAAATTAAAATGAATCCTACTGATTATCTCATTTATGGTTATATGAGAAAAAATATGGATAAAGATACATTCCAAACTTTTGTTTCACTAAGAACTCTTGCAGAATTAGCAAGAGTATCTATTAATACAGTGCAGAGTAGTATTAAAAAACTAAATGCAGCAGGTGAAATTAAAATTCTAGAAAAGAAAAAAGGTAGGAGTAATATTTATGAGATTCAAAAATCAGGAAGATATTTTGAAAGATTTACTTACGAGTTTATGGATGCAGAGAATACTACTCCTGAAGAAAAAGGAGTTCTATTAGCAATGCAACAATACACCAGTACAAATGATGGACAATTTGCTATTACAACTAAAACTAATAAAGAACTTGCAGCAAAAATGGACATGAGTACTAAAGTGTTAACTAGAGTATTTAGACAATTAGAAGATAAAGGTATTTTAATTATAAGTAGAACATCTGCTTTAGATAAAATATCAGGATTACGTAAATCAGCTAAGCTTATTGATTTATCTTTAGTATGTCAAGCAATATTATTTGTAAATCAAAAAGTAGATCAACATTCAGAACAGATTGAAAAACATTCAGAAGATATTAAAAATCTACGTAAAGAAATTATGAAATTAAAACAAGAAAACGAAAAACTTTTAAGTAGATTAAATACTAATTCTGATTTTAATTTTGCATAATATGGACACAACAAATATGACTATAACAGATATATCATCCATTACAGGACCAATAGGAATAGTAGGAGCATCTGGACAAACAGGTCCTTCAAGTATAACTACAACACCTAATCCATATATAGGTACTGCAATTACTATGGCAAACTCAGCAAGTACTACAATAACTAATCTAAAAAACAAGTTAGAACAAAGAATTGCAGATTTAGAAAGCGTAACAAGCTATTTATTCTCTAAAGTTTCTGAATTAGAAAATAAAGTAGATAATTTAACATCTAGGATTTCTGAATTAGAGAATCCAAATCGCTGTAAATTAGATCCAGAAATAGGTGCTGTAATTTGTGATTTATAAAAATAATGTATATATTTGCAAAATAATATAAAACAATTATTATGAACGATATCACATACAGACCATTCATACGAGATAGTGCTTTAGGAGATATTAATATTCAAATTCCAAATCTTGAAATACCTGTATATAAACCCAGATATTCTCAACCTTTAGAAGATGATACAGAGACAGAAGTACAATCTCAAGTAGAAGAGATAAGAAATCCAGAACCAATAGTTCAAGAAACTACAGTTCATAAATTCAAATCTAAAAAGGATTTCAAAGATACAATGCTTCCTATTTATGAAAGATTATTAAAATCAAAAGGTTTAAATCCTGCATTTGCTAAATCATTAGTAGCACAAGACGGATTAGAATCAGCTTGAGGTTCTAAACCTGCAGGATCATATAACTTTGGAGGCATTAAAGGAAAGGGAACAACTAAACGAACTAGAGAAGTTATTAATGGTAAGGATGTTTATATAAATGATCAATTTAGAAATTTCAAATCACTTGAAGATTATGCAAATTTTAAAATTGATCTATTAAATAATAAACGTTATAAAGCATTCTCTGGAGATATAAAAGAGTTTGCAAATAGAGTTCATAGAGGAGGATATGCTACAGATCCAAGATATGCAAATATTTTAAATCAAGTTATAGCTTCTGCTAAACATGGAGGAGTATTAAAATTTCAACAAGGAGGAATTCAAGAAGGAAAACAGTGGCTTGAAGATTGATATAAATCACGTAAAGGTTTAGTAAAACAAAATGTTAAACAAGTTCTACCAATTCCTCTCCCTGTAACTGAATCTTTAGTATTTAATGCACTTAAAAGAAATTTAGATCTTACTAGAGCAAAGATAAATCCGAGTAAAGTTCCTGATAATGCTTCAGGAGTTTATTATCCGTTTGGTAGAAGAATATTTTTAACAGATGGATCAACTAGTACTGCAATTCATGAATGAACTCATAGTAGTTTACCTGATGCACAAGAGAAAGTAATTAAGAAGTATCAAGATAATTTCGGAGATACAATTTATGATAATAAAACAATTGCTCCCGATGAATATTTAGATAATCCTCAGGAAATTTATGCTAGATTAATGCAACTAAGACATAGTATTAATGCAGATCCTAATCATAAATTTACTAAAGAAGAAATACAAAATATTAAGAAGGAACATTTAGATCATTATACTCTTATAAATAGACTTAAAGGTTCAGAAGGTAAAGGTAGTTTTTCAGTATCACAATTTGATAAAAACGGAAAGATAATTCAATCAGAACCTTTTAATCCAGAATATAAAATTGTACCTGAAGAATCTACAGCTACTCCACATTATAATAAAGAAAATACATATAATTTATTGAATAGATATAGTGATGATTTCTTACTTTATTTATTTAATAATGTGGCTCAAGCGCCTACTAAAAAGAAGGATGCCACATTATATGCTCAGTTAGGGTTAAAACTTCCAGGTTTTCAAAATTCAATACAAGTAACAGATAATGAACGAAAACCAAACCTTAGTTATCCCGTAAATACTGAATATGGAGATTATATTCCAAATAGTAATTATCCTAATTTAGATTACTATCACAAGTTTGGACAAACTGATAATAAATTTAAAGAACTTGCAGAAATTCTTAAGCCTATATTTGTACAAGTATTAAAAGAAAAAAATTTGCCATTAACTCAGGTAGATAATTTAGTTAGACAAGCTGCTCTTGAAAGTCAATACGGACTTGATCCAAGAGGATCAAGAGGTTTTAATCTTGGAGGAATAAAATGGAATAATAACCAAACAGATAGAGAATGAACAAAGCATAAAGATGGAGAAAAATATATAGACTTTGAAAATCTATATGATTATGCACAATATAAAGTAGATTTACTAAATTCTAGATATAATGCACTAACCGCTACTAGCACAAATGATTTTGTAGATAGACTTCATGGAAACAATGATACTAACTCTAATTATAGTCAAGGTAAAGATAATTATATAAGAACTTTAAATCGAACAACTTCACTTAATAAATATCTTTCAAATAATGGACAATAAGTTATATGATAAAGTAATAACAAAACTGCAAGATAAAGATACTCCAAAAATTGAATTAAAAGATTATGGTTTTTATAAAAATGCAGCTGTAACTTTTATTAAAGATTCAAAAGTATATTATGCAGTTTTAAATAATGGATCTAATGGTAGTGAAAACTCTATATTAAATCCAATGAAAGAAGTAGTTTCAATTATGGAACTATTAAAACAAGAACATCAAGAAATAGATGATGTCACAATTTGTGATGTTATAATTGATATTCCAGATGACGTTTATACTTGAATATTTCTAATATATTTAAAATAAACTGATAAATACATAAATATATAAATACATGTTTGCATTAAGAAAAATTTCAAGTAATGGAGGTGAAATAAATTTCGATTTAGGAGACTATTATAGTTTAATTACAAAAGAACGTTCTCCAGAAGAATTTGAAGATAAAATGAAAGATCATCCTAATTATGATGAAGCTTATGCCTTTATTTACTGAAAAGATGGAGTATTACCATTATATAGAGGACAACAAAACTATATTGTTTCTGAAAATGGGGCAACTTATAGTAACTTAACATATAAATAATATGAAAACAATGACTTGGAAAACAAAATTAATTATTGCTGCAATCGTAGTTGCTTTAGTATTAGCAGGTTGTGGTATCGTATCAGCTATGAGCTTTGGAAGTCTTTTGCTGGCTTTAACTAGCTTTGTAGTAGGAGCTGCCTGTGGATGGTATGCAAAAAATATTTATGATAAGTATTTTAAAGATAAGTAATGAAAATATATAAAATATTCTACATATTAGGATTAATGCTTATGGCATTATTCTTTTTAAGTACGCTAAACTCAGTAACACCATTGTATGCGTTACTGAGTTTAGTATCTTTTATAATTAGTGCAAAATATTATAAAGAATAATGATAAAACAATTTATCTTTCAAAATATAGCTGGGGGGGGGGTTAATGTAAGTTTCAATCCTGGAGCTATAAATCAACAAACAATTGAAAGTGCTTCTATACAGTTTTATAACTTTGATATGTTAAAAACGTATACATATACCTATACAAAACCTACTCTAGAAGTATTTGATGTAAAACTTTCTAAAGATATACTTACAGAGGAAGCTTGAGGTTTTATAGTTACAATTAATAGCCAAACACTATATGACCACAATTATAGGTATAAAATGGATGTTTATGTAGATGGCAATAATATTGGAGACAGTCCTTGCGATAAAGTTTCTGAAGGAGTTGTTCAATTTCAATGTATTTATACAGGACCAGTTAATAACATTCAAATAATAATTAATTATGTTTCTAACTTAATTTTTAAGGGTCCTCTACATATACCAACTACAACTGCAGGATACAACGAACTAACTGGAGTTGATTTAGTTAAAGGAGAACGTTATAGATTTTATTTTAGGTTTGTTGCTTCTGGAATAGTTTCTATTCCAAGTGGTAATCCTGAAGGACTTACATCTATTGTTAAACTATTATCAGCAAGTAGTAATCAAAATGAACTTGTAAGAATATCAAGTAGTAGTGGAACATTAATATGTCAAATGCGTGTAGATTATTATAACAATAAATGAAATATACTTCTTAGTACAGCTCTTGCATCACAATTTTATAGTCAAATTATTTTAGAAGATATAATAAAGATGTAGTTAAAGAAAAAGGGAACCTAATAGGGTTCCCTTTTCTATTTTATAATAGAAATTATTTTAAATTCTCATTTCTGCACTAAATACTTCAAAATTAATCTCTACGTTTTCTCATTTTGGAAGACTGACTGCAGTTACAAATCCTCATGAAGAAGACATAACTAGATGACAATCAACATCATTGTGTGTTTCTATTTCATTTGTATCTATATTTCTTATTGTAACATTAACTCTTCCTATATTATCCATATCATGTATTTCGATTCCATCTACTTCTATTCCACATATTGCAGTAAATGTAAAATAAGTTAATTTAGGTTTTAATAATATGGGGCTTCCCATTTCTTTTACTAAAGAGTAATGCGCATTTTGTCCTCAAGGTTGATGACTTGTATATACTTGTGGCGGATAAGATACAGGTGTAAAATCAGAATACATTCCTTCATCTAATGTCAATTCTTCAGAAATGCTTCCACTATCTTGCGATAATAAACATAATTTTGCCTCCTGTGTGTTTGGAAACGCAATTAAAGTTCCTGTACCTCCTTCAGTTCTTTGGGCTCCAAAATCATTTACATACACCTCTATAGATTTATATTGAAATAAGCCCCCCCCTCCTATTTTGGGAAATAAATAATTTATTCATATTATGTTGTTACAAAATCAGTTCCTTTACATACAGGACATTTAATAGGAGGCATAATAGCCTCATCTACATAACCGCATCGTGTGCAAGTCCATTTCTTATTAGGTACAGATATATTATTTACTAGCAATAAAAATACTGGAGTAGTGTATACGTCTGTTTTGTAGATGGAAGTTCCGTCTGGAATGTAAGTTTCGTGTAAAATAGCATTACCTAATGGACTATCCATAAGGATTGATGTTCTATCAGTCTGTAATTCCGCTAAGTTCGTTCCAATATCAACGTGATCTCCAAGTTCAATATTTAATCTAATATCTCCATAAGTATCGATTGGAGGCCATCCAAATCCATCAGGTGTATTAGTTCCATCAACATCTGTCCATCCAATCTGAGCGGCAGTTTTAGTACTATTTAGTTTAATTCATAATAGTCCGTTAGCAGATACTAATACATTTGATGGCACATTAAGATTATAAATAGTTTTTGCTTCTGCAGGAGTTAATATACCATTTTCATAGGTAAATCCTCCTGTTGCTAATGTAATATTTTGCGATATAAAAGGTTTTCCCATATATTAATATCTTTTAGGTATACCTCCAAGTTTATCCGCTCATCTCTCTGTGTAGAACCAGTAATATGATTTCTTAGAATTTGGAGTATGGATCATAGCCCAAATAATACTTGGAAGTCCAATAATTAGTAAATAAAGAGGACCTAAATATAAAGATTGTCTTGTATGTCCTCATTCGTGATCTTTAATAAAGTTTCTATTATATTTCCAACTTGATTCTCCCATTAAGATATATAATCCTAATGAAATACCTCCAGGAAAGTTTCCTGCATAAATTGGAATTTCTTTAAATGTTTCTTTATACTCTACATTATAGAGTTTGGTTAAGATGAGACCTAGGAGACACTGTGGGAACTCCCAGATCCATCTTAATAGTTTAATATATCATTTCATATGTTATGCTTTAAAAAAGTATAGTTTTTTCCCATGTGTATTTGGAGAAATATCAATGTGTAATCAAGAGATTTCACCTTTATTGTCTCATTTTTCTACTCGTATAGGATACCTAAGTTTATCTTGATTATTTTCGAGGATTTCTCGCATCTCTTTAGCAGTTAATTTAGTTGATATTAAATCAAAAGCTTGTCCTTTATAATGGTAACCTGTAGGAGTTCCTACTCCACATCCAGGCTCTCTATAACCACAATAATTTCTAGATCCACCTGCTGCTCAGTTATTACAGATCAGAGGAACTCCTAAAATCTCTCTAACATTCTCTAAAGCTTCAAGAGCTTTTGGATCTAGAAATTTTATAGCATCATCTCTATATTGATTATATATTTTAGATGATACTAATTCTTTTACTTGGAAATATTTATTTGCTTGCATAATATAATATTCTTAATTTTTATATATAAAGTAGAGACAATAAAAAATATGCAATTTTATAATATCATTTTTGTGAGTATTCCAAATCTACATCTTTAGTTCGATCTTTAGCAATTCTTAATCGATATAATAGATTATGACTCTGTCATTCTTTAACTAATGATGAAATAGACCTTGTAAATACAATATGATTGGGATATAATTTTTTCAAATACTGAATTATTTCTTTCATCTCTTTTTTAGTTGTATATTGAAAAGAATCAGTAATATGAATATTATTAGTTGATATTTTGTAGTTAATAAAATTGTCTGTTCTCATTACTTTTTATTTTTGATTATTGCCTCACAAAACATATATAATTCTTCTAAAGACATATCAGATTTCATTTGGTTTACTGCCATACAAACTAACTGAATATTTTCTTTTGTATATCCTAAATGAGGATTTATTTGATCTATAGATACATTAGTAAAGGTTCTTCCCTGATCTAAATTAAATGTCATTGGTAATTTAGAAATTGCACAAAGACCTTTTTGTTGTTTTCAAATTGAATAAATATCTTTTAAAGTAAGATTAAAGGGAATATTATATTTAGTAGCTCTAGTTTTAGCTCCATGAAATCTTTGTAACAATATGGTATTTAATTTTTCTTCGTTTGAATATTCTTTTCTTTTAGCTTTATTTTGCTCCGCTTTACATTTTGGACATCTAGTATCTCGATTATTTCTAATTCTAGTTCCGCCCTTTTTATGAAATACTTCTTCTGGAAAATACTTTCCACAAACGTGACATTTTAACAATCCATCTTTTCAGTTTTCTCTATAAAGTTGAGTTTCTTCACAATTTTTACAAATTTCATGGCATCTTTTGTTATCTTTAGGATAAGCAAACCATGTAAAATTACTTTTATTTTGTTCTAATGTTTTTCCACATTTTGGACATGTTACATATCTTTTAGGAAGTGCCATATTTAATGTTTAAATTTCTTAGCGTTGATCGCAAACTGTGCTCTTCGTTTTTGAAGAGTTGTAGCATTAGGATTATTTAGAACAGATTTTGCATGTTCTTGTACACTTTGCCCTGCTTTACGAGCACTTGCACTAAATTTTCCTCGGTTCTTCTTTTTAATATGGATTTTACTACCATTCTTCATCATCTCTAAATAACCAAGTATTACATTATCTAGATTAGTATTTTCATCAATCTTTTTGCTATAAGACTCAGCAATTTTGTTTAGTATTTCGTCGTTATACTTCATAAATTATAATATTTTAAAATTTTATTTACATTATGTTAGTACATTATTTGTGCAAATATAGTTATTTATTTATTTAAATACAAACATTTTACTGATTTATTTGGATATACAAAAAAATTATTATATATTTGCATCATCCAAATAAAATTATACAATAATTTAAAGAATTAGATATGGCTAAGAAACAACATGATTTAAGCTCAGGACTCTCATGACTGGGGACTATCCTACAGTATATTAGAGATTATGGAGTATGTAGTATCTTTAAAGCCTTAATCATCATGCTTATATTAAGTATTACTTTGAGAATATGTTATGATCCAACATTTTTATTTGATAAGTATTCAGAATATATGAGTCAGAAACATTCACAAGAATTGTTAAATAGGATTGATGATGATAAGAAAGTTAAAGATCTACTTCCAAGACTATTATATATGTCAGGTGCAGATAGAGTATGAGTAATACAATATCACAATGGTATTTCTGATTGATTATATGGTTCTATGCGATTTGAGTTATGTGGAGAAAACGCACACTCAATCAAAGAACAATATGATAATTTTCATCTTAGTTGATTAAATCTTCCTGATTATTTAAAAACACATAATCAGTTTATCGGTAACTTAACTACTTTAGAACAAATAGATCATGTAATGTATGATCGATTTGGAAAAAATAATGTAGAATATTTAGCATGTACTCTACTAAAAGATGATACTGGAACTCCAACAGGAATTTTAGGATTCACTTGAGAAAAAGAAAACGAAGTAGGATATGAAGATAGTACTATTAAAGAGAATTTAATTAGATACGGAGCAATAATAGGACAATATATAAAACCAAATATAATAAACAATGCCAAAATTAAGTAATGTAAAGGAAAAATATGTTAATGGATATCAAGTAGACAAAGAAACAGAAGATGTTATTTATTCAGATGCAAAACATCTGTACTTAGATAAATATGATAATAAGCCTTATGTATCTGTAACAACATTGATACATAAATATGTTAATGAGTTTGATTCAGCATTCTGATCTGCATATAAAGCTTGCGAAGCTTTAGTAGAACCAGAAATTTTTAAAGTTGTTAAAACTACATTACTAAATACAAAACGTTGAAATCCAACTTTACTTGAAAAGTTAAATATCAACGAAGAAGAGTTTGAAAATAAACGGGCAGAAATACTTCAATCGTATGAAGTAGAAAGAAATAAATCTTGTGAAAGAGGTACAAAAATACATGCTCAATTTGAAAACATGTATTATCAATCTGAAGAACAAGATCTAAAAAAGTTTGGACTTGGAGGAAAGTTTACTTGCAAAAAAGGATACTATCAGTTAGATTTAGAAAAAGGAGTATATCCTGAATTTATGATTAGTTATAAATCAGATGATGGAATACTAAGAATTGCAGGACAACTTGACTTACTTATTAAAGATGGGAATGATATTTATATCTATGATTACAAAGGACTCCCTCTAGATACAAAAATTCCAACTAAAAACGGATGGACAACTATTAAGGATATAAAGGAGGGAGAAGAGATATTTGATAAAGAAGGAAATATAACTAAAGTGTTACATAAATCAGATATCCATTACAATCCATGTTTTAAAATAACTTTTGATAACGGAGAGTCGATTGTGGCAGACCATGAACATAGATGACTTATTTCTTTTAGGAATATAGATAAAACATTTAGGGAAGTAGTTATGACCACAGAAGATATTGCAAAGTGGTTAATTGATAAACCAAGAACCTCGTACAATATCCCAAAAATAATGAACGCAAATCCTCTAAATCTTCCAGAAATAGAACTTCCTATAGATCCTTATGTACTGGGATGTTGACTAGGAGATGGCTCTAAGTCATGTGGAATTATCACTAATATAAACTCTAAAGTATGGGAAGAAATAGAAAATAGAGGATATACTTTTGGAGGAGATCTTTCTGACGGAAAATCTGCGGAAATGCGAACTATATATAATATTAGAAAAAAACTTAACGATCTAGGAATACTAAATAATAAGTTTATACCTGATTTATATATGCGAGCCTCTTATCAACAAAGACTTGATTTGCTTAGAGGGTTAATGGATACTGATGGTTACTATCATGAATCTAGAAAAAGATTTGTAATGGGAACTACTCAGAAATGACAAGCTGAAGATTTATTAAGGTTAGTAAGTACATTAGGCATAAAAGCTACTGTTTTTGAAGTAGATAAAAAATGTAATGGAAAGATATTTAAAGGATGAGATGTATGTTTTTCAACTGATGGATTAAATCCCTTTTTAGTAAGAAATCAAGATATCGACTTCCCATCTAAAAATAAGAATACATTTAGAAATATTATATCTGTAGAAAGAGTTGATACAGTAGCAACGCAATGCTTAGAAGTTGACAGTCCATCACACACGTTTTTATTCGGTGATTCAATGATAGTTACACATAATACTAATAAAAAGTTAGAAAAAGAATCATTTTATAATAGATTTACTAAAAGTAGAACTATGATGAAATTCCCAATGGATAATATTATGGACTGTAATTTTTATCATTATACATTACAATTATCATTGTATGCGTATTTATTACAGAAAATTAATCCAAACTTTAATATTAAACGTTTAGTACTAATACATATTGATCATAATAATCATATTACAGAACATGAATGTGATTATTTAAAATCAGATGTAGAAACAATGTTAAAACATTATAAAAGAGATATAAAGATTAAATCTGAATTGGATTTAGATAAACCTATAGTATTTTAATTATGGGACTAATAGATATTATTAGTGGGCATGTTAATGAAGCAATTAATAAAAACGAAGACTTATCTGAAAAAAGATTAGCAATTTGTAAAGAATGTCCATTATACAAAGAAACACCAATGGGTCCAATATGTAATCCTAGATTATATATTAATGAAGATAATAAAACAGACTATTCGGATAGACCAAAAATTGGATATAGAAAAGGATGCGGATGTCGATTATCCGCAAAAACAAGACTTGCACACGCAAGATGCTTAGTAAATAAATGGTAATAAGTTAAATTTAAAAAATGTAAATGATTATGGGAAAAAATCTTTTAGGAAATGCACACATGCAAGAAATGGGAGTTCATCTTATGGGAGCAAATATTAAACATGAAACGAAGGAGTTAACTCCTGAGGAAATTGCTGCTCATAATAAAAAAATGGAGGAAGAACAGCTTTTAACAGCAAATAGATTACTTGAATTAAATAAAGGTACTAAAGATGCATCTAAAATGAAGGTAGCTGCAACTGGATATACTGTTATTATAAAACCATTTGAAAAAAATCCTTATAGAGAAATTAAAACAAGTGCTTCAGGTTTGATTCTTCCAGGAGATCTTTTTGCAGATACATATAAGTCTGATGATACTGGTGAGATGGAGAGAGCTGAACAATTTATTGCATGTGGTACTGTTATTTCTGCAGGACCCGAATGTAAATACGTAAAACCTGGAGAGGATATATATTACAGAAATTCTGTAGTACCTGTTCCATTCAATAATATGGGTTATTACGCTATCAGTGAACAAAACATTATATGTCGAGTAATTGAAAAGGACAAAGAATAATATGATAAACGAAATTGAAAAAACGTTTTTTAACCCAGGAGATGTAGTCACTTTAAAACATGGTGAACTTACATCTCCTGTTATGTATGTAGTAGAAAAAATTACACAATCATACAAACATGGTAATGAAATAACTAATATCTTTAAAGGTATTAAATGTAGATGATTTGATAAGAATATGGTTTTACGTGAAGCAGTATTCTCAACAAAAGATTTAAAATTTTATAAGAACAAGTAATTATGAAAGCTTATTTAAATAATGGTATAACAATAGAAGGTACTGTAGCTGAAATTAAAGAGTTTTTGGAAGGACAGCATTATACAATTACAACTACTCCAAATACTACTCCTATTTGGTTTTATCCTTCACAACCTTTAGATCCTAAATATAATAAATTTGAAATTACTTGCTCTACAACAGATATTAATAATAAAACAATATCATCATGGAACAAGAAGAATTAATGCAATTTGTTCAATGACTTCCATCTAAAGTAGAAGAATTCCAAAATAAAACACCTGAAGAAATTGTAGGAAAGCTAAATGAATTAGCACAAACAGAAGATGGTATGAATACTATTTCTGGATTGATTAATCAATTTAAACAAGAGCAATCTGCAGGAATGTTTAAACAAGGAGGCAAACTTGCTTATCTTGTTAATAAATTTAAAGATGGAGGATCTGCAAAGAATGAGCGTAAAGAAAATAAGAAGGTTGTAAAAGAAGGTAAGAAATCTTCTAAATTCAATCGCACTGCATATAGAAATATGAAATCTGCTATTAAGGATCAAGATCTTGGATTAAGTAGAAGAGAAGTCAAAGCAGCTGCAATGAAAAATATTGTAGGAGATAATTCTAAACCTAAAGTAACAAAAACTGAAGGTTCAGTTATTTCTCAACCTTTATCTTTTGGAGTATCTATGAAAACTGGAATTACTCCTAAAGTAAATGTGCAGACTAATGCTACTCCTGATTTATCTCAAGGTAATTTCAATCAAGCTTTTGCAGCAGCTAGAAGTGCAGGACTTACTAACTTTACTTGAAATGGAAAGTTATATGGAACTCAATTAGCTCCAACAAGACCTGCTCCTAAGAAACCAAAGCTTCCACAATCTAATCTTAGATCAAGAAATATTCCTGAAGCAGAAGAAGCTGGAATGTCTGCAGCTAAAGGAATTAGACCTGCAAATATGAATGAAGAATTAGTTATAACTAATCCTTCATATAGTGATTACATAGTAGCATCTAATTTAGGTAATCCTAATAGGTTTAATAGTAGATATGTAGGACCTAGAAGTATGTCGGTCAATTATGGAAATAATGCTACTTTAGGATCTATTCCTGTTGAACACCGCATCAATCCAAGAAACCTTGGCTCATTTTTCCAAGAAGGGGGTAAAACTTCTCAAAGAAAATCTGATAAAGCTCGTAAGGAGTTTCATGGAGTCGATTTATTTGAATATGGTCCTAATAAATGAGTGCACAATGGAGCACAAGTTGCTAGAAGTTTAAAACCTGGAGTTAATAAAACAGTATTGCCTAATGGAGTTGGGTTAAGACAAATTACTAGAAACAATATTACAACATCAGAATTAGTATCTCCAAATAAACAAGACACTCTTTATATACATAATGGGGTTGGAGGTAGAGTAGATAGTAATATTGATGATTCTGGAATTCTTGGATTTTTAGGATTGAGACGGTCGTCTCCTGTAAGTAATAGATACAAAGAACTCCAATCAAAGTTTGGAACTCAAAAATTTGAAAGAGGAGATGCATTTCCTGAAATAAAACGAGACACCGTTGTTAATAATGTAGGTAATCTAACAGATAGAGGTGTAATTGATAGGGAAATGATTATTACGGGTATGATTCCAGGAACAAATAATCAGTTAATTGATTCTGTTCGTAGACATGTAATTGCTCCAACTTTTGAAAATCCATATTTAGGAACGCAAGCTATGCCTGGAGATACCTTGTATTATCGTACTTCTGGAGTATATACTCCTTCAGGAAATGTGCTTCAAAGGGTTCAAGACAATAATTACAAACCTACAAAAGAGGAAAAAGAAAAATTAAATAAAAAATAATGCTAGATTTATTCCTTTATGATAATGTAACATGTAATCTAAAGATTAACGAATACGAAATACTATTAATAAAGGAGTTTGCAGCGCTGTGAGATACAGAAAGAAATAAATGTAAAGAAGATCCAAAAGGAACAAAGAGGTTAAGAGCTTGAAGAGAATTTAAATATATATGGTTGTTTTGTGACTGGAAAAGTCCATATCAACAATACTTAGAGAGACAAAAGCATGATGCAGCTATGGAAGATTCTGGATTAACTCAAGAAGAATGAGACGATCCAGTCTTCCATGCAGCAGTTAGAAAATACATGGAAATCAAAGATTCTTCTAGAATACTTAGCCTTATAAAAACAGCGTATCGAACTCTTGAAAAAATGAGAGTATCTTTAGATAATATAGACCTTGAAGAGAGAGATAATAATAGTAAACCTATCTTTAAGGCAAAAGATGTATTAGCTGATATTGCTAGTATTGGAGTTATGGCAGATAAATTAAAAGAACTTGAGCTTAATTATAAAAAAGATCAAATGCAATCCAATGCTAAAAATAGAGGTGATGTAAAACCTGGATTTATGGATAGTTAAGTATGGTAAAGACAATTAAATCTTCAATGTCTCAAGCACGTAAAAAAATGCTTGAACAGATAAAAAATAAAGAAGAATCAGAAGTCAAAAGAAAGAAAACAGCTAAAGAGAAATATAAGGAACTTAGAGAATCAATAAAAGATCCTGAACCAACTCCTCAATCTTTTTCAGATAAATTCGAAGAAGAATTAAAAAAGCAATTACAAGAAATGCTTGGAGATCAGAAAGAAGATACTACAGAACAATTTGAGTATACTGCAACTGATTTTTATAAGAAGAGAGATGGTTTGTGAGATGTGGCGGTCACTGAAGATGTACTTTACTTTGATCCAGAACTATCATATGAGTTAACTGGATATCGACCAATTAATGAAACTCAAGGTTTAGATTTTGATCCTACTCCTTTTAATGAACTAGCTCAAATTTATGATAGAACTGGTTCATATACGGAATATCCTGCAGATTCAAAGCCTTATAATGATTTCTGGAGAGAACAATATAAACGTTGTACTGAAGGTTATACAGTTGGTAAATATAGAATTACAGGAGATCATTATTTCTTTTTAAATTTCTATAGAATGGAAGTTATTTCTGAAGGAGCTAGAGGTGGTGCAGGTCGTAATGAAAAGTTCCCAACATTCCTAGCTAAACAATATGAATTCTTTCATTATGTTGAAATGGCTGAAAGACTACACAAAGATGTAGCTATATTAAAAGCTCGTGGTATTGGATTATCTGAGATTGTTGCTTGTTTAGCAGTAAGACCTTATATAACTAATAGAGGTTATCGTTCTTTATTAACTTGTGCTGCAGAAGGTAAACTTACTCCTTTAAAAACTAAATGTTGAAAACAGTTAAACTGATTAGACATGAATACTAATGGAGGTATGCGTCACCTACGACAAAAAGTTAATAATGCAGATACTAAACGTGCATCTCAAGTTACTCCTGATGGAGTTGAATATGGTTGAATGTCAGAAATTGATTCAGTAATTGCTGATACATCTGATAAAATTCGTGGTGATCGTGTTGACAGATTAATCTATGAAGAAGCAGGATCTAATAAATATTTAACTAAAAGTTGGATTCAAGGTAATGCTCTTGTTGAGCTTGGTGGTTATCATTTTGGAACACGTATTGCTTTAGGTACAGGTGGTGATGATATGGCACTTGAAGGTTTATCAAACATTTTTGCAAAACCAGAAGGGTATAATGTACTTCCATATAAAAACTATGATACAGAAGATAGAAAGCCACAATTAACAGCTTTCTTTATTCCAGCTCATAAGTTTAGTTTACGAGAAGAATTCTTAGATACAAGAGGCGTTACACAATCTGAAGAATTTAAAAAGTTTTATGAGGAAGAACGTAAAAAATTAAGTGGCAAAGACCTACTTGATTATTGTGCAGAGCACTGTTTTATTCCAAATGAAGCATTATATAAGCAGGGTGAAAATATCTTTGATTCAATTGCAATTGCAGATAGATTAACCCAAATTAGGATATTTAAAGCAGGATTAAAACCAGAGTATGTATCATTATTATGAGATCGTTCTGGAGATACTCCTGATTTAACAAAAGTAAAAGTTATAAATAATCCAAATAGTAAAATTGCTATATATGAAAGGCCACTTCGTGACGAAGATGATCTTGTATTAAAAAATTTATATGTTGCGGGAATAGACTCTATTGACCAAGGTTCTGGAGATTCTTCTACCTCAACAGATGTATCTGATTTCTGTATAGTTATTAAGAAACGAATATATGGATTACAAGAAGCTAAATATGTTGCGATCTATAAAGATCGTCCTCGAGATATTCGAGAAGCGTATGATGTAGCAATGAAGTTATTAGTATGATATAATTGTAAAGCACTACTTGAACATACTAAGATTAGTATTGTTACATATTTTAAAGAAAAAAAGAAAGATAGTCTATTTATGAAACGTCCTGCTTCAACTCTTGGAGATATGAAAAGAGGCAACTCACAAATGATTGGTGTACCAGCTACAGAAGCTATTATCAAGCATGGTCTTGAATTAATTAATAATTTTGTTAATGATTACTGTTATTCAATTGATATTGATGAAATGCTTGAGCAATTGTTAAAATATTCTTGAGAAAATAAACGAAAGTTCGATATTATTGCAGCTATGGAAATGGCGGAAATTGCAGATGAAGAATTAATGAATATACGACCTGCTGCTCAAGATAAATTAGCAAAAGAATGAGAAAATATTGGATGGTTCACTAATGAAAAAGGCTATAAAGAATATGGAGTAATACCGCAAAAGAATGGAACTCGTTGATAAAGTATATGAAATAATTGAAAAGGCTATGTGTGCATATTACACTGGAGACTTTACATTAACTATAGATGGTAATCAATGGAAATTAAGTTTAGATTTGAATCAATGAAAAGCTCCATTAGTTTTAGTCTATGAAGGTGATGAAGAAGGTTTTTTCGAATTTCTTGAAAAAGAACTTAGAAACAGACAACTAGATAGAACAAAATATTATTCTGGAGAAATGACTACTCCAGGTGAAGGAAATCAATATATAGTATTAGAATATGGTGATAGAGAATGAAGTAAAGAAGATTAATGATGCGATAGGTAATCTTGTATATGATAAAGTTGCTATAAGAAAAGCTTATGGATATTATCATTGTCGTAGAGATGCAGATCAATTCAAACACCTAGAAGAAAATTACGGAATTGGAACTCCTACATCAGTTAGTTTTACACCATTAATTAAGAAACATATTGATGTATTAGTTGGAGAGTATCTAGGTTTAAATCAAGATTTAAAAGTATCTTGCAAAGATGAAAAGACTGTTTCAAATATAATGAGAGAAAAGCAACTTAAAATTAGTGCAGAAGTATTTAATTATTTGCAACAGTATTTAAAGAATAACATTATTGCAGCTATTATTGAAAACAAAGAAATTGTAAATGATCCTTTTATTGAAAAAGAGATCAACTCAATTCAACAAGATATTGATCAATCTTTCGTTTCAGAATATGAAATTGCTGCACAAAATATTCTTGATTATTTAAGACAATCAAGAAATATTGATTTAAAACGTAAAATGGCAGAATTACTTACAGATTTACTTGTTACAGGTACTTGTTACTATAGAGTAAAACCTACAGAAAGTAATTCAAATGTCAATATTGAAATTTTAAATCCTGTTAATACGTTTATAGAACGTAATCCAAATTCTCCTTATCTAGCAGATTCTAAGAGAGTTGTTATTAGAAAATGGATGTCAAGAGAGGATATCTTAAATACATTCAGATCAGAATTAACTACAGAAGCCGCTAAGAAAATTAGAGATATGCAACAAACTGCTGATTCAACATCTCCTACTTATTTGGTTAGATATGTTGGTAAACCTGCTGAACCTAATTTACGAGCGGATAATTTACATACAGGTATTCTTGCAGGACTTGAAGCACATCCAGGATGACCTGGAGATTATGATTCAATAGAACCTATAAAAAATCATCTTATTCCTGTATATGAAGTTGAATGAATTGAAGCAGATTATAAAACTGGAGAATTAACAAGACATGAAGGAGTAAAAATTGGTTCAGAAGTATACATTACTCGTGGAGAATCAAAGTATATTGTAAGAAGTGCAGATTGTCCTAGTAGATGTAGATTATCTGTTAACGGAATGTTTTTCTTAGATAAAAATGGAGATCCATATTCATTAATAGCTCATACTATGGACCTACAGGATTAAATTATATGAGTCCTGTATAAACCCCGTGAATTGCTGGAAAACCTTAAATTGAATAATAGTAAATTTAAGACAATCAGCAGCTAAGCTTAGATAGAAATATCTTTGAAAGTTCAACGACTATCCGAAAGGAGTACACTTAAGTAAGTGGAAGCGCGGGGACAAGTTTAATTTAAAATTAATTATAAGTAGTTATGAAATATAATGAAACAGAATTTATTTGAATTAATTTTAAATCAAATTTGTATGATATAGTCTAATCTGCATGGTGACATGCAGCAGTCAAAAAGACGGATATAGATTAACGACCTATATCGAATAAACAATGAAATATGATTTACTTATATATTTTAGAGATAATCTTATTGCTTCTTCAGGAGGAGTTGGAGATTGGATGGATGTTTCTTTTATTCCTTCGTTTTTAGGTGAAAAATTAGTTGATAGAGTTAAAGCTTGGCAAGCATATAAAAAGAATGGCTTAGCATTAATAAATAGTAAGGAAGAAGGTAATGAAGGTATGCCTAATACGATTTTTAATGGATTTGATGATACTGTTAAAGCTCAGGCTATTCAAGGCATTCAATTAGCTATTCAAGCTGTAGAACAACAAGCTTCTTCAATTACAGGAGTGTTACCTGAAAGATTAGCTCAATATGAACAGAGAGATGCAGTTTCTAATGTTCAACTTGGAGTTAAAATGTCAGGTTTATTAACTAAACAATATTTTGAGACCATGGATATCATTTATAAAGAAGCTAATTATGATATGCTTAATTTAGCTAAATTAGTATATCCAAATGGTATTACTGGTACTATTGTGTTAGGTAATAAATATTCAAGAATATTTACAGCACTTCCTGAACATTATACACTTACAGATTTTGATTTACATATTGAGGATAGTTCTAAGTCTTTTAAAGATATGGAAACTGTAAAGGCTCTTAATATTGAATTAATTAAAGCTGGAATGTCAGATCCTGATATGGCAGTAAGTATTGCAACTGCTAATAGTATGTCCGAACTTAAACGTTATGTAGCTAAAGCTACTGCTGTTAAGAAGGAAGAAAATAATAGTGTTTCTCAATTGCAGCAACAACTTCAACAATATGAACAAAATCTGCAACAGTTACAGAAACAAAATGAACAATTACAAAGAGAATTAGGTCAATCACAAAATCAACTTGAACAAAATAGTCAAGCTAGACTACAACTTGAAGCTGAAAAGGTAGCTATTGAAAGAGAAAAAGTTAAAAACGATAAGGATTATAACGATAAACTTATTGAAACAAAACAGCAACAAGTTCAAATTCAAGCTGCAGAAACAGTTGATGCTAATCCTTATAATGATAAAATAAAACAAGTTGTATAATATGAATAAAAAAATAAATATTGATGTAATTGTTAGATCTGATTGTAAATTAATTGCTGTAGATAATAGTGATTATTTAGGTGTAGATTTAAGTCAGTATATAATGTTAGAATTTCTATCTTATAATACTGATAAAAATTTACTCCCAGAATCAGTAAAAATAAGAAAGGAATTACATAATCGAGGACACTATTTAAGTAGATTTGCATCTGAATTTACATTAAATGTTGATGGAACTTATTCTTATTATAAATTAGTAGTTCCACAATTAATGCATTTTCAAGACGATAAAGAGCCTGATAAATATATTAATTTAATAGATGAATTATTTTTTTTTAATGGAGATCTTTATAAATCTAATATTACAGACCAGGAAGGATATACATTAGACGAAGTAATTGAAAGTTCTGAAATTATTGATTATAAAGAAGCATATGAATTTGTGCAAGAAAATAAGGCTTCACAAACTTTCTATTGTCCAATAAAAAATGTCTTTAGTGTTTGCAAATTACAAAGATGTTTAGTATATTTGCAACGGCAATTACTGTTGAATAACAGTAAAATATGTAGTTATGATAAATGTAAAACAGATGAAAATTTAAGGAATCGCAGAGATTTCTTATTAAGTGCTATGTATGTGTTTGATTATCTAAAAGATATGGGGAACTTTACAGAAGCACAAAGAATATTAGATAATTTATCTTCATGTAATTCTTTATGTGGAGAGGAATTAGGTAATATAAATAATAGTTGTGGTTGTGGAAATTCTATATAATGAATTATATAAAATATTTGTTCAAGAATTAATTAATATTAATATTGGGCATTTACCTGATAAAAAAGCATTATTTACAATGAACGAATTAATTAATGCAATTGATTATATTGAACACGGTAATCCAACTAATAATGAAATAATCAAAATAATTCAATATTATGAAGAGATCTAATGTTAATGTAATCATAGATAATGCAATAAATTCTCAAGACTATTATAGAATGTATAGTTCTAGAGATTTTTATAGAGGAACATCTTTTAAGATGGCAGGAGCCTGAACTCCAGACACTCATTATTTCAACGATGAACATATTATTGATTTTATATCTTGTGAAGGAGCTTTATTGTATTGTCTAAGAGGTCATTTATCATCAGAATGAAATAAGCCGAATCTAATTTATAAAGACGATATAATTGTTGGTGTAGAATCTAATCCGTATTGAGCTTTTATTATGGGAAATAGTGGTAAAGGTCAAAAAGGAGATAAAGGCGATATTGGTCCTATCGGACCAAGTGGAACTGATGGTATTACTCCACAATTAAAAATTGAAGACGGTCGTTGACTACTTTCAATGGATAAAGGTCAAACTTGACAAGATATAGGCCAAGCTACAGGTGATCCTGGGCAAAATGGAACTGATGGAAAGAATGGCTCTGATGGAATTGGAGTAATTCCTGGAGGAACTACTGGTCAAGCATTAGTTAAAAAATCTGATGCAGATTATGATACAGAATGAAAAACTATTTCTGGAGGTAGCGGAGAAATCCCTAATTTTGATGCAGAAGTAGCAAGTGTTTCTTCAACAACTCAAGCTAATGCTAATGTAGTTTTAGAAGGAGATGTGTTTAAATTTAGTTTTGGATTACCTAAAGGAGCTGATGGAAAAGACGGTCAAGATGGTAAGGATGGGACAAACGGACAAAATGGAACAGATGGTTCCAATGGCCAAGATGGATTAAGTATTAAGTTAATGTATGCAAAAAGTAGTAGTGTTAACACTCCTCCTGTTGTAAATAAAACTAACACAAATCCTGGATCTGCATGAAGTACAACAGTTCCAATCCACACATCTTCTGAAATTATATGGTCAATTACTGCATCTTTTAGAGATTCTACTCTTATTGGAGAATGGTCAGATCCTGTTCAAATGACAGGAGAAAAAGGACAGGATGCAATAATACCAAGTTGGAAAACTTATGTTTATAAATTAAGTGATAGTAAACCATCAAAACCCACAGGAAATAGTCCTAGTCCATCTGGATGGGAAGATTATCCCACAACTAGTGGAAGCTGGTGGCAATGTATTGGAACAGTTAATGGAGAAACAGGACTTGTAACTGAATGGTCAGAAGTGATACCAGTTAATGGTAGAGATGGCCAAGCTCAAGATGGCAAATTTACAGAATTTAGATTTGCTGTAAATACAAGTAATTCAAATCCTCCTACATTAAATGCAACAGTAAGAACTCCTTCAGGATGGTCTGTAGTTCCTCCTGAAAGATCTAAAGACGGATATCTTTGGATGACTACAGCAACTATTAATCCTGATGATACTTTAAATACAAACTGGACTACTCCAGTTGTTATAAGTGGAGAAAATGGAACTAACGGCACAGATGGAATTCCTGGAACTCCAGGAGAAGATGGAAGAACTACATATTTCCATATTAAATATTCTGCTGTTGCTAATCCAACTTCTTCAAGTCAAATGACTGAAACTCCAAGTACATATATTGGAACTTATGTAGATTTTACTCAAGCAGATAGTACAGATCCTTCTGACTATACTTGGGCAAGATTTGAAGGAATCCAAGGAGAAAAGGGAGAACAAGGCATCCCAGGTACTAATGGAGAAGATGGAAAAACAAGTTATCTACATATTAAATACTCTAATGACGGAGGCGCAACTTTCACAGGCAACAATGGAGAAGATCCAGGTTCTTGAATTGGAATTTATGTAGATTATAATATAAATGATAGTGATGATCCTTCTGACTATAAATGGACTAAAATAAAGGGGGAACCTGGAGTTACTGGTGATCCTGGTCCTGCAGGTAAGGACGGAGTTGATGGATTACCTGGAATTGGCATCGAAGTTCGTTACTGTTTGGGAACTACAACAACTTATGAAGGAACAAGTACTCCTGGAACAACAAGACAACCAACAGGTTGGGATTTAGCGGTTCCAACTCCAACTGAAGAGACTCCTTATATTTGGTTTATTCAAGCCAGAGTAAATTATACAAGTAATACTGATAAAGTTGGCACAATTGAAGGTAGCTGGAGTACTCCCACTAAATTAAGTGGAACTAATGGGTTAAATGGAGAGAATGGTTCTAAAGGACAAATAATTTATCCTGAAGGTATTTATAATGTTAATACAGTATATCAAGGAACAGCAGATAAAACTCCATATGTATATGATTCAAACGATGCTAACTATTATGTTTTAAATATAGTGGGAACATGGCAAGGAACATTACATAGTAATGAATCTCCAAGTACTGATACAAGTAATAGTTGAGTTAAATTGGATGCATTTGAAGCATTATATACTAAAATCGGAATCATTGCTAATGGTCTTATTGGTTCTGCTGTATTTAATGGAGACTATATGTTTAGTCAGCAAGGGATTGATTCTAGTGGGCAAGTATCTACTCAATACCAGAATTTTAATCCAGAAACTCCTACAGGAGGCGTATTTACTCCAAATATACTATTTAATTTTAGAACTGGAGCTGGACATATGGCTGCAGGAAAAATTAGATTCTATGATAATGGAAATGCATCTTTAGCAGATTTATCCATTGAAAATGTGCATCTTTCTGGCAATACAATTCAAGAATATGCTATAACTGATTTAACTTTGGATGATACAAATATATATAGTTTAAATGCAATTATAAGGAATGATAGTAGTGGAGATGCACATTTAAGAATTGCTTCTGAATATGGAGTTTTAGATCCTGACAAATGATATAAGGGAATAATATTCAATTCTGCTGTAGATGGTTCTGCCAAAATCTATTTTGATGAACCATATAATTATGCGAGAATTTCTGCTCCTGTTGGTGAAGGACAAGCCTGAGTAACTTATGCTACTATTCCAAGTATATCATCATTGGAGTATTTGTTTAGTCCTAGTAGTCGTACAACTATAGTAAATGGCAAACATGTATATGAGGGGAATTACTTATATATTCTTAATCCAAGCTCATATCAACTAGATGCTAATAAAGAAAATACTTCTATAACTCAAAAAATTGCTACAGTATAATAAACTATGAAAAAAAATAATATACAACCAAATATTGATCTTCAGAATTCAAGAGAGTATGTAGGAGCATACAATTCAAGAGACTTTTATAAAGGTACGTCCTTTAAAATGGCTGGAGAATGGATGACTAATACACATTACTTTAATGATGAATACATTATAGATTTTGTGGCATTTGAGGGAGCTTTATTATCTTGTACTAGGAGTCATACATCTTCGTCTTTAAATATGCCTGAATTGGTTTGAGAAGAAAATAAGATTATTGGTATTAAACCTAATCTCTTCTGAGCCTTTGTAATGGCTGGAGTTGAAGGACCTACTGGTAAAGTATGAGTTCCTGAAGTTAAAAATGGAATAATTTCTTGGAAACTAGATGATGAAACTCCTACTTCAATTCCTTCAACAAATATTATCGGTCCTCAGGGTCCAGAAGGAAAAACTCCAGTTCTTGGATTACTAAAAAAAGGTGATTTATACTATTTAACTGTAAACGGAGAACCTTTAAAAGATCCAGAAACTGAAGAAAACGTACCTGTACAAGGACCTAAAGGAGATACAGGAAACACTGGTCCAAAGGGAGCTGATGGAAAAACTCCAGTATTCAAAATAGAAAATGGTAACTGGATGCTTTCCTATGATAATAATAAATGAGAAAACCTAGGTAAAGCTACAGGTGAGGATGGCGTAGATGGTCAAGATGGGAAGAACGGAAAGGATGGAAAAACTCCTTATCTTCGAATAGAAAATGGTCGCTGGATGCTTTCAATGGATAACCAATCTTCATGAAAAGATATTGGCCAAGCTACTGGAGAAAGAGGGCCAGAAGGTCGTCCTGGAACTGATGGTCGAAATGGACGTGATGGTAAAGATGGAGAGGATGGAATTAGTCCTATACTTAAAATCACGGATAATAAATGATATGTATCATATAATGATGGTGCTACTTGGCAAGTACTAGGAAGATCTATTGGAGACCAAGGAGAACCTGGTAAAACGCCTAAACTTATTAGAGTTTTTGGAGATCCTGCTACTCTTTTAGATGATCGCATTCTTTGAGGTTATGATGGAGTTCCTGTTAGTGAATGGACAGTATTATGTTACTTAAATGAGCTAAAAGGAGATTCTATTAAGTCTGTTAATATTACAGATGCAGAAGGTAGTTTAGAACTTACAATGGAATCAAGTAAAGTTATTACTGCTACTGGTTCTGTACTTCCAAGATTTAATGCAGGAACTATTGAAACTGTTGAGTGAGATCAAAATCCGTCATTAGTAATTGATAAAACTAATGCTCCTAGAGAATGAGCTTTAAATGTAAAAGTTCCTAAAGGAAAACCTGCTACAGTAACTGTAGTTTCTGAAGTAGAAAAATTAGCACCAGATGCACAACCTTATGTAACTGATTTAAATCCAGATATTAGTGATGCAAATCTTAAATTTGGAATTCCTCAGGGAGAAAAAGGAGATCCTGGTGATGAAAATATAGCAATCGGATGTCAATCTGATTTTCCAAATAACGAACCAGAGCACGATAAGATTTGATATGATCCTTGTGATGAATCCATGGATGAATATTCAGTTCAAGACTTTTTATACAATTCTTATATTGCTGTTGGTGGTACTCTTACACAAGAACAATTTGAAACTGCTTGAAAATCTTTTCCTAATACATCGGGATTTGAAATAAGATTCGCAAATAGTTTTGAAGAGTTAGGAGATCCAACTGTTGATAAGTTAGGAAAATTATATATGATTCCTGCAACATCGACAGTACTTCACGACTTATTTGAAGAATATATTGTTGTTCATTCTCCAAGTACTACAGAAGATGTATATATGTGGGAAAAATGAGGAAGTGGACAAATAACCGTAGATTTAAAGGATTATTATACTAAGAGTGAAATGGATCAACAGATACAAAAATTAGAAGATAAAATTGAAGAAGTTTCTTCAACAATTTGAAATGATGTTTAATAATTAATTTTTAAAACATGGCTAATAATGTTGTAAAATTTTATAGAGGTCTAGCAGCTTCATATAATTCTATTACACATGCTGATGGTATTTATTTTGCTACTGATACTAAGAAAATTATTATGAATAACGCCGAGTATGGTGGTGATTCTAATAAGAAAGTATCAGATGTAGCATTAAATGCCAATGCTAATGGAATTGTAATTACATATACAGATTCCACCTCTACAACTTTGTTACTAGGTAAAGCTACAGTTACTGCAGACGGTCTTATGTCTAAGGAAGATAAAACTAAACTTGATAGTTTAGATCCTACAGCAAGTGGTTCTTATGAGTCTTCATTAGATCCTACAGTAGCAACTGTAGAGAAACTTGGAGGTATTGATGCTGGTACAACTGTAGCACAGCTTACAGGTAAGAGTTATGATGAGATCTTTGATACTCTTATCTTCCCAACAGTTAACCCCACATTTACTGCTCCTTCTGCAAGTATCTCTTTAAAGAGTTATCAGAATGTTCAGGAAATCGGAGCAAATGCTCCTACTGCGGCAAACTTTAATGTAAGTTTTAATGCAGGTGCGATTACTCTAGCAGGAAAAAAACAAAACAATAGAGCTGGTGCACAGGATATGGAAGCTTCTAAGATTCTATATAGTTCAAGTAAAGTAGAATCTTTACCAGAGAAAGTAGTAGCTGGTGCAATGGATTACTACTATCGTGCAGCTTATGCAGAAGGTCCTCAACCTAAAGATTCAAAAGGAAACAATTATCAAACTCCACTTGCTGCTGGAAGTGTAGATTCTGGAAAAACAACTGTAACAGGTTATCGTGCAGCTTATTCAGGTTTAGTTTCTACAAATGCAATTACAGAAGAGGTTATTAAAGGAATGACTAAAACAGTTTCTGCAAAGAAAACTATTAAAGTTTCTGGTCCTATTTCTGAACAATACATCTGTTTTGCAGCGCCCGCAGGATGGACAGTTTCAAATATTAAAGACAGTAATAACTTTGATGTAACTAGTTCATATACAACTAGTACAGTTTCGGTTACTGGTTTAGATGGTCAAGCTGTTAATTACACAGTATATTTATCTGGTAAGATGACGCAACCTAGTACTTACTATGTAAACTTTAACTAATTATGGCAGAATTTTTTGGTAAAGGTATTTCGGTAGGTTCTGGTTTTGACTTAGGTGCGAATCTACCATTAGATAATAGAACGGTTCAAGCTACATTAGCTGACCGTGACGCAATGCCTACTATTCAGTTAGTAGAAGGTCTTTTCGTTTATGTAAAAGAAAATAAGACAGCATATATCCTTAAAGGGTTTGATCCTGATGGTTCTAATAGAGTTTGGGAAACTGTTGCTACTGGAAAAGTAGTTGAGATTATTGATTCACTTGAAAGTGATAAAACGGATGCTGCACTCTCTGCGGCACAAGGTAAAGCTTTAAAAACTCTTATAGATGATCTGAAAGCTTCTGTGGCTGCAGCTCTTGATTATAAAGGTACTAAAGATACTTATGACGCTCTTCCTACTGAAGGTAATAAGAAAGGTGATGTATGGAATGTAGTTGCAGCTCATGGAACTACTCCTGCTGGAACTAACTATGCTTGGGATGGAACTCAATGGGATCCTCTGGGAGGCACAGTAGATCTTTCAGGATATTATACGAAGACACAAGTAGATGATGCAATTTCTACAGCAAAAACAGAACTAGAGGCTGCAGATACAGCTTTAGAAGGACAGATTACTACAGTTACTAATCAGCTTAATAACAAAGTTGATAAGGTTGAAGGTTCAGGTTTAATTTCTGATACTGATTTAAATCAAATCAGAACTAATAAATCTGACATTGAATCTTTACAAACATCTATTGGAGGTAAGCAAGACGAATTAACTCCTGGTAATGCAGTTTCAATTACAGAAGAAAATGTTATTGATGTTAAGTTAGATCCAGCTTCAAATGAAGCACTATCAAAATCAGCCGAAGGTCTTAAGTTGGATCTTAGTGGAATAAAAGGCTCAACTGTAAAAGTTGGAGTTTCCATTACTGGTGGTGCTGAAATTGGTGCAGATCAAACAATCGCTGCTGGTATGCAGGCTCTTAGTGATAGTATTAGAACCGCTGTTGCAGGAGGTATTACATCACTAACAAGTCCTGATGAGACTATTACTGTTACAGGTACAGGTACTTCTAGAGCTTTAGCTGTAAATGTATCTAAATTAGTATCAGCTTCATCTTCAATTAAAGTTGGAGACGATGGCAAATTAGATATGTATTGGACAGAAGTTGAATAAAATAATAATTTCCCCTTCCTCACGTTAGTGAGGGGGGGGGTTAAAACTCAAAAATATAAAATGACAACAAATTTAAGTTTTCAAAAAATTGCTACAGTTCCCGCTTCAGGTCTTGTAGTTGGTAGAATTTATTTTGAAACATCAACAGGTATGATTAAAGTAGCAACAAGTGCTACTGCTGTTGATAAATTCGGTGATGGCGTCAAGTCTGCAAGTTGGGATGAGAGTGCTAAAACTCTTAAAATTATTAATGAAAGTGGAGAAGAGATCTCTCTAAATCTATCAGATGTAGCCTCAGCTTCTGCAGTTACTACAGAGTTAGAAAAGAAGTTAAATATTGGAACACTTGGAGATACTCCAAGTACACAGAGTTATTATGGTCTAAAGGCACACGTGGGAGCGGAGAAACTTTCTGCTATAACTACAGCTAAATCATATACAGACACTGAGATTAGCAAAATTCCTGCTGCTATTGTTTATAAGGGAGATGGTACAACAGTTACTCAATCTGGAGATACTACTGTTACATTTTCTGTTGGTACAATTTCTCAAGATAAGGTTTCAGGATTAACTACAGCTCTTAGTGATAAAGCTACTATAACTGCTCTTAATGCAGTTAAAGCTACAGCTGAAGCGGCAGCTCCTCAAGCTACAACATATACTAAAGAGGAAGTTGACAATAAAGTAGCTTCTGCTGTTGGTAGTGTATACAAGATGAAGGGTTCTGTAGATGATGCTTCAGCTCTTACTGCCCTTACAGGAGTTGTTATTGGCGATGTTTATAATGTAGTTGCTGCAGGCACTCTAAATGGAGAAGCTTTTGAAGCTGGTTCAAACTTTGTAGCAATTAAAGCTGGTGCAGGAAGTCAAACAGGAATGTGGGATAAGCTAGGTGGAACAATTGATCTATCTGCTTATGCTAAGAAAGCTGAAGTGCCTACTCTAACTGCATTTAATAGTTTAACGACAACCGTTGATGGAAAAGTAACTGCAAATGCAAATATTACAGCAGGTACAAAGTGTAAGATTACCTATGATGCCAAAGGTTTAGTAACTGCTGGAGCAAATCTTGAGGAATCTGATATTCCTACTTTAGCTATTTCTAAAATCTCTGGACTTGATACTGCTCTTAATGGAAAGGTCCCAACTACAAGAAAAGTAAATGGTAAAGCACTAAGTGAAAATATTGAGTTATTTGGAGATGATATATATGTTAATAATGTATCTTCAGCAGGAGTTACTGTGAATGAGGCATTAGAAGATCTATATACTAAAGTTTCTCAAGCCGCGGCTTCAGGTGTTCAATCATTCGGAGGACAAACTGGAGCTATTACTGTAGATACAGCTAATACTACTAATGGACAAGTTAAATTTAGCATGTCTAGTAAACAGCTTAAAGGTACAGTTAATGGTCTTAAGAGTGCAGCTTATACTGAATCAAGTGCTTATGCAACTTCTGCTCAAGGTACTAAAGCGGATACTGCAATTCAGATAGTTAATGGCACTGATTCTAATTATATCGCAACTAGTAAAAGTGGAACTACAGTAACAGTTACTTCTATGTTACAAGCTGTAGCTAGTGCAAGTTCAAGTGCTAAAGGTCTTGCTGAAGCCAGTGATGTAAAAGCTTATGTTGACTCTACTGTTAATTCTGCACTAACTTGGGCAGAATTCGAATAATATATTTGTAAAAGGGGATAGGGAATAATCCCTATTCCCTTTTATTTTTTTTTAATTTTTTTATTAGACTAGTTTATTATGGCAATTAAGAATAAATTCATACATTTTAAAACTAGGGCTGCTTTTAATGCTAATGTTCCAAATCCTGCATTAACCGCAGACGAAGGTAATACATTTTATAATTATACTACTTTTATTCAAGATACTAAAGAGATTTACACTCATGGTACTTTTTATAAAAGTAATACAACATGAGATATGTTAAAAATTACTGAAGATATTTCTTATGCTGCATTATTTAAAAACAATGCAAAAGTAGGAGATATAGTTCAGTTAGAAGGAGCTATAGATTTTATAATTTTTTCAGCAAGTATAGATAACTCATCATTTATGAGTCTTTTACAAAGTAGTACTAGTGATATTAATACATATATTGCATATTACGATGATAGTACACAACTTTATATTCTTGATGAAGATAGTTCGCTTTCTATAGCAAATAATAATAATATAAATTCTATAGTTAGAAGTTATGTAGAGGATACTTATATAACTGAAAAAACACTTGAAAAGTTACCTGCAGGAACAAATGCCTCTATTACTGCTACTGATTCTATTTTAAATGCATTTGCTAAATTACAAGGACAAGTAAATGCTAAAGCTAATACTTCTTCTATTCCAACTGCAGCTACAGTTACTCCTAAAGCATCTGGAACAGCAGCAGTTGGTACTTCAACTAAATACGCAAGAGAAGATCACGTTCATCCTTTACAAACAAATGTGGAAACTGCAACAAAATTAGCTACACCAAGAGTTATAGCAATAGCTGGAGCAGTATCTGGTAGTGCTACTTTTGATGGTTCTAGCAACGTAAGTATTAATAGTACATTAAATGGTTTTGATGCATCTAAAATTACTTCTGGAACTCTTAATGCTGATAGACTTCCTGAGATTCCTATTTCTAAAATTCCTGCGGCTGCAATGGAGAGATTATATGTAGTGGAGTCCCAATCAGCTGCAATGAGTTTAACTATACAAGAAGGAGATGTTGTTCAGATTGGTTCAGGAGGTCCTATGTACTTCTGCGTATCAGAATCTGCATCTACTTTTCCTACTAAATTTAAAGTATTTACTGCAGGGGCTGCTACAAGTGTGCCTTGGTCTGGAGTGACTAATGCTCCCACACTTTCATTACGTAGTCTTCAAATAAATGCGGTTGGTTATCAGGTTTATTCTAATGTAGCAACATCTATTCCAATGATTTATGCCCCAACAGAAATTGGAACTTCGGGACAAATCCTTCAATCCACTGGAAATGGAGCTCCTAAATGGGTAAATCAATCTAGCCTTAGTTTTTTGCCATTATCTGGTGGGAATTTAACTGGAGACTTACGGATAATATCCAACTTTACTGTAGATGGAGAAACAGAGCTTAATAATAACTTATGACTGGGAGGCGATTTTGTTCCATCTGACTCTAATCAATATAGTATAGGCCTCGAACTTTATAAATTTAAAGCAGCATATATTAATGAGACATATTCTACTAATTTCTATATGGGAGATTCTAAGGAATTAGTTGCCACACAATCTTGAGTAACAGGTAGAGGCTATCTTACTTCAATTCCTGCCGCAACCTCTAGTGCTTATGGAGGAATTCAAATTGGATATACAACAAGTGGCAAAAACTATGCTGTACAATTAAGTAATGGTAAAGCCTATGTAAATGTGCCTTGGACAGACACTAATACAAATTATTATCCAACAACGTTTACTTGGGCTAATGGAACAACAGCAGGACCAACAGGTTCTTTAACTGGTTCTGGAATGAGTACAGTTTCATTTGGAGCAATCCCTTCAGCTTCTGCTACACAATCTGGTGTAGTAACTACTGGAGATCAAACTTTTGGTGGAATAAAAACTATAGATACTATTAATGTAACTAATATTAATGAAGCAACTCCAGGAGAGGGATTTTGAATTGGTTATAATACAGAGGGGGTAATTCGTATAGGAAAAGATGGAGATTATGATTTTGGAACTAGTGGAGGAACATATTCAGGAACTGCTAATACCGCTAAAAGACTATTGAACAGTTTACAGTTTAGTAATGGACAAAGTTTTAATGGGTCATCTGCAGTTACTATAGATTTACCTGAAATTCCTATTGCATTACCTAATCCATATGCATTAACAATTAATGGAACTTCATACACAGGTTCATCTGCAGTATCTATTAGTACTTCAAAACCTTTAAGTGTAAGAATGTTGACTAGTTCAACAGTTGATGCAGGATATAGTTACAGTTGTGGTACATCAAAAGCTATATCAACTTTAAATGGATTTTCTTCAACCAATCCTGATTCAGTTATTATAAGTAGTGCTAAACTTACATTTACTGCAAGTAATGTTATTAAAATGGATGGATTAGATGATTTATCTGGGACGTGATATATCTATTGCTTAAGTTATATGGCAAATAGCAAAATTGCAGTTAATGGTGCAGTATATGTATAATCTTAAAAATATATAAATTATGAGTGTAAAAATTTTTGATAAAGCACAAAATAAGTGGGTTATATTTCCTGGCTCAATAGGTGCACCTGGTAGATCTGCATACGAATTAGCAGTACAGCAAGGTTATAAAGGTACTCTTGATGAGTGACTAGAATCGATTAAAGGAGCTGATGGAAGAGATGCATATACTATTGCTGTTGAAGGTGGATATAAAGGAACTGAAGAGGAATATAATAACGCACTTACTATTGCTCCTGTAGCAGTAGATAAAATAAATAATGCAGATATAACTCCTACTAAAGATAGTACTAATTTAGTATTATCTGGAGGAGTAAAAGATGCAATTGATTCATTGAATTCAGATTTTAATGCCGATTTAGCTACTATTAATTCAAGTATTACTAATCTAAGCGATGAGATTGATAATATTGTTAATGTAGAAATTGGTGATCAATTAAAGTCTTCTATTATAGATAATCTTACTAGTTCTGATACAGAAAAAGCATTATCTGCAAGACAAGGTAAAATATTAAAAGAACTTATTGATAATCTAGCTAATTTACAAATTACAGTAGTAGATACACTTCCAACAACTGGAGAAAGTAATATTATCTATTTAGTAAAGAAAGCTGGTACAGGAACTGATATACATGATGAATATGTATACGTAGAAGGAAATTGAGAGAAGATTGGAACAACAGATGTTGATTTAACAAATTATTATACTAAAACTCAAGTAGATTCTATTAAGGATACTTTAGATAATAAAATCTCCAATAATACTTTAAGTATTACTAATATTACTACTAATGGATCTATTACTCCTGAAAACTTAAAAATTCAGAAGAATGGTGTTGATCTGCTTGATCCATGGAATGGTTCTAGGGAAGGAGTTGCAAATATTACAGTTCCAACTTCTTTACCTGATTTAAATCCAACTCCACAACAAATTATAGATGCACTAGGTTATCGTCCTGCTGATGCATCTTCAGCTGGTAGTGGAGATGTTACTGGTCCTACAAGTTCAAAAGATTCTAATATTGTAATATTTGAAGGAACAAATGGAAAGCTTATTAAAGATTCAGGATATAATGTAGGTTCTTTTGCAGTTAAAGACCATACACACACGATATCTCAAATTACCGATTTAGATCCTATTACAGTAGATGATACTTTAAGTACTACTTCTATAAATCCAGTGCAGAATAAAGTAGTAGCTACAGCTTTAAGTAATAAAGTTAATAATGCCACTTTAGGAAGCTATGTTAAGACAGCAGACTTAAATGTAACTTTAGGAAATTATTATACTACTACAGAAGTATATACAAAAAACGAAGTTGATGAAAAAATTGGCTCTGCAGGTGGTGGAGATGTAATGGCTAGTGGAGATCTTGCTAATAATTATATTATTGTTGGTGCAGGAACTAAATCTATTAAGAATTCGAATGTAACTTTAGATTCTTTAGCTACACAAGACTGAGTTATAGATCAAGACTATTCTACAGAGAATACATGTAGACCTATTAAGGTTAAGGATGTAACTTTAGGAACTGATAATTTTGAAACTTTAAATATAGTTGAAGGAACAGGTATTGGACTTAGTTTAAATGCACAAGGAACTTTAGTAATTAGTAATACAGATACTGGATCTTCACATCAGTATTCTTTACCAGTAGCTAAGGATAATACTTTAGGTGGTATTAAAACTGGATATCAAGAATCAGGTGGAGCAGAAATAGCTATATATACATTAGAAGATGGTACTGCATATACTTTCTTAAGAGATACTGCTATTAAAATTGCTTTAGGATATACTCCTGCAAATGAAAATAACATTCCAGAAATTCCTATTGCACTTCCAAATCCATATGCATTATCTATTACAGCTAATGGAACAAATAATTCTTATACAGGAGCTTCTGCAGTTAATATTAACTTAGATAGTATTTTCTCTAAGAAGCTTAAAACTGTAACTACTCCTGGACAACCTGGAATTTTTGTGGGAACAGAATCTTCTTATGAAGTTGATACTTTATATGTTTCTGCAGATGAGCCTGATGCTATTATTGTAATTCCTTCTTCAACTAGTATTGCTTTTAACAATACTATTTATACAGAAATGCAAGATTTAGGAACCTTAACAGGTGGCACTTATAAATGCTACTGCATTACATATATCAATTCTAGTATAGTATTGGTTAATGGAGCTATATATGGCAATAGTTAGTAATTATGATGAAGATTATAAAAGATCTCTTGATTAAAATTATCAATGACATAGATACAGGTAATTCTAACTTAAGTGCAGATGAGTGTAACGAAGTTATTGAATATCTTACTGAAATAACAAATAAGAATGAGAAACTTAGCAAATATCAAGCTTGCAAGTACTTGAACGTTAGTAGAGCTACGTTTGATAATTATGTTAGAGCAGGTAAGATTCCTAAAGGTCGCAAACAAATAGGATTTAAAGAATTATTTTGATATAAGAAAGATTTAGATATTTTACAGGAAAAGAATTAGTAACGAGTTACTAATTACAGATCCTTCTAATCCCCTTAGGTTGAGAAACTTAAGGGGATTTTTTATTTTCATAGTAACGTTATGTTTTGGATTGATGCGGTAGTATCTTTGTACTGTAAGCTTACAACAAATAGATTTAATTAATTTAAAAAATAATAGAACTATGGAAGTAGTAGAAAAGAAAGAAATGGTACACAAAGATGTATATGAAAGCGGTGAAAAAGAATACGCTTCAAAAGGTGTAGCTGGTACTGGATTAGGCTTAATATACTAGGTCCTTATAATAGTAATATTATATGCAAAACTCCCTTAATTGCTGGAAACTCCAGAAATGGACAATCAGCAGCTAAGCTTTATGTTCCCACAATACTTGTTTGTTCCAATTATTCTTTATATCTTTGTATATTAATAATTTAAATTTTTATTATGATAAGAGGTATAATTTATAAATACACATCACCTTCAGGTAAAGTGTATATCGGGCAAACAATTAATGAAAAAGATAGAAGAAAACACTTTTTAATTCAGAAACTTAGCTATGGTGGTATTAAAATTGATACTGCGCGTGCAAAGTATAGTCCAGAAAATTTTAAATATGAAGTTTTGGAAACAAGATTTTATATGACAAAGAAAGCTGCTGCTAAAGAGTTAGATATATTAGAATCATATTATATTGGCTTATATGATAGCTATAAATATGGTTATAATATGACACTTGGTGGCGGAACAACAACTGGATTAAAATTTACTGAAGAACAAAAAGAAAAATGTAGAAAGAGAATGTTAGAACATAATCCATTTAAAGGAAAACGACATACTCAACAGACAAAGAATACTATCTCTAATACTAATAGTATCCCTGTAATACAGATAGATCCAATAACAAATGAAGTAATTAAAGAATTTAAATCTGCAAGAGAAGCAGCAAGATCTTTTGGTAAAGAACGATCAAATTCAGAAATTGTAAAAGTTTGTAAAGGATATATCTCTCCATCAGGAAAACATTATAATACAGCATTGGGTTTTAAATGGAAATATAAAGAAAGTTCAACGACTATCTCGAAAGAGAGTAGCACTAAGTAGTGCAAAATGGGGAGCATCCAAATTGGATGAAGATATAGTCTTAACTACATGTATATATAAAGATGTAGAAGTTCATAAGAGAACTGCATAAGATTAACGACCTTATGTGAAAATATTGTAGGTATAGCTGGTACTGCTCTTGGGCTTTTAGCTCTTAGCGGAAGAGGTTTATTTGGACTTGGAAATACAGGTAGCGCAGCTGCTGGTGCTTTAGCAGCTGAAGCTATTACTGGTGGTCCAACGACATTCCAAGCTTGGCAACACTCTTGCAATGCTGAGTTAGCTAATCAGAAAGCTCTTTATGATTTTGCTTTACTGTCTGCAAATGCTCGTTCTAACGATCGTCAGACTATTAATGGTGAAATGTTTGGACTTTACAAGAGTCAGATCGATGCTGATTTCAGACTGTACAAAAATCAAAGAGATCAATTCGATGTATTAGCTGATCGGATTGGTAAACTTGAAACTGCAGCTGCTGTTAATGCTGCTGTAGAGCCTTGGAGAAGCAAAGTTACTAAGATGGAGATTGCTAGTGTAGCTGGTATGGTAGGTCTTGAAGCAGAACGCAGAATGTGTGCTGACAACAAGATTGTTAACTATGCTAATAACACTTTCTATCCTATCCGTGTAGCCGCTGTAGAAGTGGGAACTGATACAGTACAACGTTCACTTTATAATCCACTTTGCCCTTGTGCAGGTTATTCAAACAGTATTCTGTTTGAGCCAACTACAACACCCGCGGCCTAGTAATTTAAAGTAAAATAAAAGATGTATCCTGTGAATCAAGTTTTCCTAGGTAATTCAGACCCTCTATTATCTCAATCTGACATTACAAGTCAGATGCAAATATTAAAACAATATGAAGCCCAACTAGCACAACTGCAGAAGAAGGGAACTCTCCAGACTGATTTAATATGAGATGATATAGATAAAGAGATGAGTTCTTTAACAGAAAGTCAAAAAGCTAGATTTTTTGAAGATCAAGAATATTCAGAAATTACAGCTTCATTACAACAAATGGTGCAAGTAGAATTACTCAATTTAGTAAAAGCTAAAATTGAAAGTAATTCAGAGGGTAAGGACTTATTACAAAGACAGCTAAAATTAGTTAAGAAGTTAAAGAACAAGATAGTAGAAGAGACAGATAATGAGATGGCTATCTTTAAAAAGTTCCGCGAATTCTCTAAAGATAACCCAGGTTTAACTTATGAAGAATTTATTAAACAATGGCGCAGCACGTAGATGTAATAATGACTAGACTTAATAATTTTGTTGATAAACAATTAACTTCATTGTCGCAAAGCAATCCAATGATGGCATTTGCTAAGCCTTTGATAACTAGAGTAATTGACAACAATGCTTATAAAGTTGAAGGAATGTTAAAACAAATCGCTGACAAAGATGGTATGGTTGACGTTAATGGTATATTATCTGAAATGATTGATAATGTAATTAACACTAAACCTTTCAAAGTCAATAGTGGATTTCTAGGAGAACTTGAAATCGGGAGCGGAAAAATAAAGATGAATTTACCTTTGGTAAATCGAGCCTTAGTTTTAAGTCATCAAGATTTAATCGAATTAAAAGATATGTTAAATGAATAGATAGAGAGGAGTGGCAGAAATGTCACTCCTTTTCTGTTTATATACAATAATTTGTATAAAAATTTGTTTATTTATTAAATAATCTTTAACTTTGCGATTATTAACTAAAATACGAACTAATATGAATAAAACTAAAATGAAAAAAATTGATTTAAATGTAGCTACACGATTAATGTTACTTATGAATTTACCTGAACAAGGTTCAGTAACTGAAATGATTTCAAAGCGTAATGTTAGAAAAAAGATTGATTTTTCAAGTGAAGAAGTAGAAGCATTGAAAATTGAGAATAAAGATAACAAAATTGTTTGGTTGCCAGAAAAGGAACTTTTAACAGTTGAATTTACAGATAGTGAAGTTGATTTTTTAAAGTCACTTATTGATAAGCTTGATAAAGCTGGATCTATTACTGATAATATTCTAGACTTTGTTGAGGCAATACAAAGTTAATAAATGGGAACACTCTCAAATAATTCTAAAGTTGGAGATAAAGGAAAGGATTTAATATTACAAACTTCTAGTAGAGTTTATGTTCAAGTAAAAGATCGTTTCTATGAAATAAATTTTAGAGGAGATGATGAAAATAGTAAGGAAGAGGAACAGGAAGAGACTCCTAGAGTATTATTTGTTGAAGATTCTAGTATATTAGATGATTCATATCCTTATCCTGGAGATGATTATCTAATTATTGCAAATGGAGAATTTTTTAGAACTATTAATGGAGAATATCAACTAATTCCTATTAGTTCTCAAAGTACAACTAATTTTTCAACACCACTTACAATATCTACTTTAGAGGCACCTTTTAATGTTTCTTCAAATAAATTAGTCAAAAATTTAAATGCAGAGTACTTAAATGGACTCTCTTTTAATGTCTTTGCGCAAAAGGATCAAAATGAAATTATTTCTCAATGAACAATTGAAAACTTAATTAGTAATATAATTAAAAGTAAAGATAATTTAACTTTTTTAAACTTAAATTCTGGATTATTAGAAATTGATACTATTAAAGTTAAACATTTAATTGCAGAAGAAACAACAAATCCAAATGAAGAAGATAATGATGAATCTAATTCTGAATTTGATATTATAAACAAAAAGACATATTTTAGTAATGGCGTAGAAATAAAAAATTCTATAATAGTTGATAAATTAGAATCACAAGTTACTACTTATAATTCTGAAGAAACTCAAGAAATAACTTATTTTTCAAATGAAAACTATCTTGTTGGAGGGTATAGCATAATTGATTTAATAGTTAATGCATACAATAATGATTATATAGATGAATTTTCTATCTCAGAATATGTTAATAAATTAACTAATTGTCAAAAGTTAAATGATTCTTTAAATTGAGAAACCTACTTAGTTACAGAAGAAGACTTTGAAGAAAACGATGGTATTTATAAATACAAAACATATAAATTTACTCCAAAAGATAGTACTATATATGAATCTTATCAATATGGAATAAATAGTAATTGTTTAGAAAAAATTTATAATAGGTGATTTGATATTACTAAATGACAAACAGAGATTACTAAATATTCTGGTTTTACATATGAATTAGAAGTAGGAGAACATACTTTATTACCTGGAGATGAATTAAGTGGGATTGGAACTAACGGAAATATTGCAGGATTAGTTGTTGGATGTATAGAAAAATCTATTAGATTTATTATTACAGGAACCGATTGTTATTACGATAATAATATTACGATAGATGTTTATCAAGAATGAGACAATTTTATTCCAACTGAAGAACCTGAAGTAAACATATATGAAACAATTAAAAATTGTTTACAATCACAATCTGAAGAACAAGGAAAAACTATTTCCGCAATACCAGTAAAGGGAAATATATTATTTACAGGTTCTTCAGGAAATATTATAGGAAATATTTCAGAAACTGAAAATTCTATTTTTGGAACTTTAGAAGGATATGGTTTAACATCTGAAGGCAATTGTTATTTTGTAAATCCTGGAATCGCATTAGTTAATGATGATAAGTTAAATTATTTAAAATTAACTAATAAAGAACAATCTTTTATTGGAATTAATCAAACTGGAGAAAACTTTATTACTATTGAAAATACGGGAAACTGTAGTATAAAAAGAAATAATATGTATGATATTAATAATTATACTTCATTTTGTAGTTTTGGACCAATAGTAGTACAAGAAGATGGTTCTGCAACAATTGGAACTGGAGAAACTCAGATTACAATAGATACAAACGGAGTAGTTAAGATCCCAAAAGCAGCTATTTTAGATATTTAAATAAAAAATATTCTTTTTATTTGGAAATTAAAAATTAATATATTATATTTGCTGCGAATATATAAACATATTAATAATCAATTAATAAGGAAAAATAAGAATTATGATTATCGATGGACAAAACCACATGGATTTTCTATTAGAAGATCCAGAACCAACAGACAAAACTCCTATTACAGATCAAAATACTAATAGTGAGCCAGAACCTGAACCTAGTCCTACTAACCAAGAACCTCCTGAAAATCCTGACCTAAATGCTGGCGAGGGTTTAGATGTGTTTAGTGAGTTCTTAAAAAGTAGAGGACTAAGAGATGGAAAAACTTTACTTTATCAAGATGAAGAGGGTAATGAACAAGAAGTAGACTTTAATTCGTTGGATAGAGACGAACAATTAAATATTCTAAATGAATTAGCCAAGCCTGATTTATCTGATGATGAAGTTAAAACAATTGAATATTTAAGAAATAATAACGCAACTATTCAGGACGTTATTGAATATTATTCTCAGAAAGCAATACAAGATTATATTAATCAAAATGGTCCTGTAAATAAAGCTTATTCTGTAGATGATTACTCTGATGAAGAATTGTATATTGCCGATCTTAAATCTAAGTTTGAAGGTATGACTGAAGAAGAGATTCAGGCGGATTTAGACTTAGCAAAGAGTAATGAAGACTTATTTAAGAAGAAGGTAGAGACAATTCGAAACCAATATAAAGCACAAGAAGATAAAGCAGTAGAAGATGCACAAAGAGCTCAAGAGGAACAGTATAATGCATTTAAATCAACACTTGAGGAACAGTTAGTAAATTTCAATGAAATCTCTCTTGACTATCAAGATGAAAAATCTGATAGTTTACAAATTGAAGATCACGATAAACAAGAGATCTTTAGTTATATTCTAGATCAAGATGAAAATGGAGCTAGCCAGTTCTTTAAAGATTTAAATGACCCACAAGTTCTTGTAGAGCTTGCTTGGTATCGTCTCTTTGGTAAAGATGCTATTTCAGGTATTTCTCAGTATTATAAGAGTTTAATTAAGGAAACTAGGAAGCCCACAACTCCTAAGAATGAACCCCCTAAACCTTCAACTGTAATACCTACTAATGAAGAGAAAAATAAATCAAATCCAGATAAATCAATCGCGTCATTATGAGATGACGAATTATAAATAAATAATTAAATTAAACAATATGAGAATTTCTAGTTTTAGTACAGTACGTCCTCAGATGAGTTCAACTCGTACATATGAGGATTTTTACAAATTTTTAGGTGAAAAACCTGCACGTCTTGGTATTGTATCATCACTTTATGAGCAGTATACCGCATCGTACCTTACTGAATCTCTGATGAATATATATACAATGGAAAAAGACAAGAAAAATAGTTTCCAAAGTATTAATTCATTTATGGTAGAGTGGGACATTAATGTAGGATTTATTAAGAGAATTCCTTTCCTACAGGTACCTGATGGCGATGGTGCTCAGGGTACTGATATCATCTTCCACTTCCCTGAAAATTATTATCAGAGAAATGACGTAATGATCATCGAAGGATCACGTCAGCAAGTTATCTTCCTATCACGTCCTGTTCGTAGATCAGATAGAGATTGGGAGATTGTAGGTAAACTACAAGATTCAGATTACAATGCTACTCTTGATGTTGAATTCTGCCAGCCAGGTATGAAGACTCGTTTCTTAACGAATTATCAGCCTGAAATGCATGAGGAAGGATACGTTAAGTATCAGTCAAATGTTGAGAAGCATCGTACATTTATTGCAACACACCGTGCAGATGTAGACTACACTGCTAAGTATCGTGCAATGGAGGATGTCTTCATTCAGATTGGTAAAGGAACAGAAAGTGATCCTGTTTACAAAATGAATGCTGCAGAAAAAGATTGTCTTGATAGCTTCATGGCTGCTCGTGCAAATGCACTGCTTTGGGGTAAGACTAACGTAGATAAGAATGGTAAACCTAAGATCTTTGATCCTGAAACAGGTGAGCCTATTATCTCTGGTGATGGTATTATTCCTCAGATTGAGCGCTTCGCAGGTAAATATGTGTATTCAAAGATGACTAATAAAGTTATGAATACTGCTATCCTTGCTATGATTGCTAAGTCAAATAATCCTACTGGCAATAAATATATCTTTATTTGCAATACTCCTATGTGGGCTGAAATTCAGGATAGTCTATCAGGATATCTTCGTGATTGGAAGACTGTTGGTACATTCATGTTCTCTAAGGGCGCTAATGATTATATCAAAGTTGGTGCAACCTATAACTCATACGAGTATGCAGGTAATACTGTAACTTTCAAAGTTGACCGTGCTCTTGATATCGAATTCCCTGAGAAGAAATATGGTATCTTCCTTGACCTGACTGCTGATGCTGCTAGTGGAAAACCTGCTATTGCAATGTTCACATTCAAGAACAACGAGTTCTGCCATAACTGGTTAGAGGGTGTTGGTCGTAGAAGTGGACGTGAAAGTGGTCCCGTTTCAAGCCCAGTTGCTGCAACTAAGCTTATTGACTGGGGTTATGCTGGTGTTGGTGTATTTAACCCATATCGTAGCTTTATCTTAGTTAGTGAAAAGTAATATAAAAAGATAGAATAGAATATTAGTAGGCTTCTCCTTCGGGAGAAGTCTACAAAATATTTAAAACTTAGATATCATTATTTGGTATAGATAAATTTAATAAGAATAAATATGAATAATATAGTAACTTTAAGAAATGTATATGGTAAGGAAAAAGCACATTGCTTTATTAATCCTTTAAAACAAGCAAATGGTTCAAACTATCCTTTTGTAAAAAGAGTTCGTCAGGTAGATGCTAGTGGAGATACAGAAATGATCTTAAGTGAAGCAGAAATTAATAGTCCCAATAGTAATTACTTTATTAAGGAAGATGAACGAATAGAGATTTATGATGGTAAAACGTTTGATTTAGATAATCCTCTAGAAAGAAATATTTGGACTTGCATTAAAGATTCATTCTTAATTGCACCTGAAAGAGATTCTAAAGATTCAAAAGGTAATCTTTTAATTGACGGAGGTCCAAAACGTTATGGTCAAGCTGAATTCTATGTAGAAAGACCTGGAGTTGAATCTGAAAAACGTATCGAACGTATGAAGCTTGTAACAAAAGCGTTCACTTATATTGAACAAGATTCTGCTAAAGGAAGACTTACCAAAACAAGGTTACTTGGCAAATCAATGAGAAATGCTCCTGACTCAGATGTTCAGGACTATTTATATCAAAGAGCGGAAAAAGATCCAATGGTTGTTATTGACCTTTATACAGGATCAGATACAGCACTTAAACTGCTGCTTATTGACGCAAAAGAACAACGTGTTATCAACCTTCAAAGCGGAGTTTGGATGTATGGGGATGTTCGTCTAGGTACAACTGATGAATCTATCTTACTCTTCTTGAAGATTCCTGCAAATAAAACTATCTACGAGGGTATTACATTAGAGACATATCCTGATCTTCAGAAATTAAGTTTGAAAGAACCTGTAGAGGAAAAGGCTGAAGATAAAGCTGAGGAAAAAGTTGAAAAGACGGAAAAGAAGAAAAGCAATAAATAACAATATATAATGACTATTAGACAAGCATATGAATACATTTTAGTTGAATGCAACAAGGTGAAAGCTCCTCAAGTTTTACTTGAGGACTTCATATACTTGTTTAATAAAGCAATTCAACAATATATAAACGGTGTATATAACAGAAGTGAGTACAATCAACAAAGTTCAGATGACTTAGGATTTTTACAAACTACATCAGTAATTAAAGTAGGTAAAATTGCTCCAAGGCAGGAATTCAACGATACTGTTTGAGAGCTACAACTTCCTAAAGATTACTTACATATGTTGAATTGTATTGCAGAATTTACAGGTAGTGATTCAAATAAATCTAGATGTGGAAATGGAGTACAAAGAACTATTACTTCAACATGTCAAAGATTAACTGCAGATCTTTATGCAGGTATTATTAATAATTATTATATGAAACCTTCACATAAGAAGCCATATTATTATATTATTAATAGAAATGAAAAAGATCAACCAGTAACAAATCCTACTATGGATGATCAAATTATAAATAAAGAGTCTTATAAACCAGAATATATTGAAACAGGTTCAGTTAATTTACCTGAACAATTAGAACCTTTTAGTGATTATAGGTTTTATGGTTTAAAAGAACAATATGATAGAACATCCAATCAAACTTCTGTAAACCTGGAAATTCATAGTGGAGCTTCTACATGAGCTTTAAATAAAGTTTATGTAACATATTTAAAGTCCCCTATGTATGTTTCCATGACCCAAGATGAGAATCTTGAAATTAAAGATAATTCTCAAGTCTTGGAATTTCCAGATTACGTTTGCTATGAGATTATAAATATAACAGTTAGATTACTGTTAGAGAACGCAAGTGATCCAAGATTACAAACAAACGTTCCTATTAATCAGACTATAGCAGTACCTGGAAATAAATAAATTTATTAACTTAAAAATTAGAAAACTATGTTTGATTTTCAAAAAGAAGTAATAATCAATTCAAATGTACTTGAAGATGGTATAACTCCTCGTTTCAAGGCAATGACTGGAGCTGTAAATCTATTTCGTGTACTTCGTTGTGCAGATTACAGAAAAGAAGGTCTAATTGATGGAGTTGTTTATAAAACAATGTACAACAAAGGAGCTGCTCCTTCTGCTACATTTGATGTACCAAAAGTAGCTGGTATTTATCGTGTAATTGTAGGTTTCAGCTTAGATGGAAGATATCTTTCTGATTATGCTTATCCCTGGTATAAGTTTGGTAAGCCAGTTATGGCTGAATTCGAACTTGATGATAGCAATCTTGCTAAAGCTCAGGAGATTATGATTAAAGCTATCGAAATGGCAATTCCTGAAAATTATAGATTTGCGCGTATAACAAAAGAAGGATCTGATAAGGTAAAAGTTAGTGGAACAGATTCACATCAAATTATCAAAGTTGCAGAATTACAAAAAGTAGTATCTTTAGCATGTCCTGCTGATGCTTGTCACGAAGTAGAATATCAACTTGTAGCTAAAGCTGTAGTTGAGAAAAATATAATGGAAGTTGGTACAGCTGCATGGATTCAGGAGAATCTTCGGTTCCCAAGTTATCCTAATCTTCGGTATGATGCTTTAAATGAAGAGGAGTATCCTGTTAAGGGTGGACTCTATGTTCAATATTCTTTTGGATATTGCTCACCTCGTAAAGGTCTTCATGGACAGGGAACTGTAGGTCAGGCTCTAAAGTCAATTACTACCCATACTTTCTATGTATTGAGTTCTCTTGCTGATGAGTTTGAAAAAGCAATTACGGATGCCTTTGGTCCAGAAGTTATTGTAAATATTCCAGATGCACTTTTCAAAATTACAATTCTAAATGATGCTAATCTAACTGTTGCAGACATTAATGCTGGAAAAGTTTCTATTAAGCAAACTATTTCAGGTCCTGCAATTAGCGGTGATGTTGTAAAAGACGTTAAGTATGCTGTAGAGAATGCTGATGATAAATATGAAATTGGTACAGATGGCCTATTATCTGTTGCTTCAGATAAAACTGCAGAAGTAGGTGATGTACTTAAAGTTACCGTTTCTTATTATGGCTCAGAAGCCTCGAAAGAATTCACGGTAATCGCGTAATTCTTCAATATATAAAAGTGTTTAGAGAAGGCAGGGCGGGGTATTTCCCTGTCCTGCCTTTAATTTTTTTAAACTGAAGTTTATGACAATAGAACAAATAGCAAGTGCTGTATATAATAATACAGTAACTGGATTAGCTGGAATTACTTCAAATCCCAAAATATCTGTAGAACAACTTCAGGATGAAGTAGTAGCTGAACGTAATCAGATAATGAGAGAATTTCTTTTAAAAGGAATTTTAACTTTAGATGAATTATTTTTAGCAATTAATTGTATTGAAGTTGATTGTGATTATATGTCAAAATGTTGTGATTTACAAGTTGGAGAAAAAGCATTACATTTTGAAATTCCACCGATTATTTATATAAACGGAATTGATACAATAAGATTTGTTGGCAGTATAGATAGACATACTCGTTATAATATTTATACAGATGAAACTTATAGATTTCATAAGTATAGAAAAAATAAACCAGGAAGTCCATATGTCTATATAGATACTGCAATTAATTCTAATGGTAATATGGACGGATATATTTTTAATGTTCCTTTTGTGAAATATATATCTGTAATTGCACTATTCTTAGATCCAAGAAAGCTTTTAGAATGAGATTGTTGTTCTGAAAATCCTGAAGTATATCTAGATTGTGGAATTCTATCTGATGAAATTATTAAAAGAATGACTGAGAAATATATTCGCTGGTATAAGCAACTCGCTACTCCTGTCACTCCTAACGACCAAACTCCTAAATAGTTATGAAGTTAAATAATATAAATTCTGTATATTCTCTTGCTAATATATTATACGGGGTTACAATAAATCCTGATAATTTTGAGGATATAGTTTTAAATGGTTTACAGTTAATAGGTAACAAACATTCTAGAATGTATAGATATGTAGGAGATACTACAAACAGAATACTAGAATTACCTTGTAATTTATCTTTTATAGAATCTGTGACAATTCCATTTGAAGACTTTCAATCTACTTCAGATACTAGTATATTTCCATTAGTTCAAAATGCTTATTATGAAAGATATAATGAAGCTTGAAAATGAAATAAAGATCCTTTATATCAATCAGGAAAACTATTAAATTATAATGAGATAAATAATGCATTAGAGTTTGATAGAGATTATTCGAATGTATCTGTACTATATCATGGTGTAATTGTAGATGATAATGGACTGCCACTTATAACAGATAAAGAATTAACTGCGTTAGCTGCATATGCCGCATATATTGATTTATATAAAAAGAGTCTTGTATTAAGAGATAGTAATTCTTTTCAAATAGCTCAAGCAGTTAAACAAGAATGATTGAGAGCTTGTAGTGATGCCAGAGTTCCTGAACATATCTCGCAAAATGAAATGAATGAGATTCTTGATGCTCGTACACGTTGGGATAGAAAGCAATATAAGAAATCATTTAAACCTGTTAACTAATGAATAAAAAAATGTTTCCTCATGGTTTTAACTCTAGGGAACTATATAATGGGTTAAATCCTAAGTTATTAAAAGGAAGATGAGTAAAAAATAGATATAAAGATCGTAAGAATCTAGCTGCTAAGATTTTTGATGACTGTTTTTATGAAATCTTATTGGATATTATAAATAATAATGTTACCTTTGTACTACCTCTGCGTTTTGGGAATTATGGAGAAATTTCTATGAAACAAATTGCAGATGAAGACTTTAAACAAGCATATAGAAGAGGTAAATTTAATAATATTGATTTTGTATTATCTCAATTTACAGGAAACCAGCTAGTATATAGATATATGAAGCATAATAAAGAAACTATGGAAAAACCAATCTATGTTGATAAATATCTTAAAAAACTCATAGATCAATATACTGAAGAAGCAAAAGTGTATTATTAATTATGATTAAAGAATTAGACGATTATTTAGGTATTATACAAGAAAAATATCCAAAGATCTCAAAAGATGAGTTAAAAAGAGTTATAGAACATGGTTTTAATAGTTTTCATTTATTAGCTAAGAGTGGAGCAGATATAGTTTTAGGAAATCATAACTATACTGCTTTTTGCGGAAAGATGTTTTTTGATGATTATAAAAGAGTTAGATATAATAATATTAAACATCGTATTAAATTAAGACTGAAATATAAGTACGCTCAAGAAGTATATAACGGAGCGTACTATTTCGGTCTAACTGAAGCTGAGTGAGAATTTTATAAAACTCAGATAACTTCAAAGCGTAGATCTAAAATAAAGTTTAGAGATTTGAAGTTATATAAAATACAAGAAGAGTGTTATTTAGATAGATCTAGAACACACTTCTTTAAATTATACTATCCAATTGATGTTGGATGGACATTTTTAAAAAGTGAAATCACAACAAGAAACTTTGAATATATAGCATATAGAGATATCAAAGGAAAAATTGTTATAATATAAAAGTTATGGATACAATACAACAAGCAGTAAATACATTTACAGATGGATTAAATACAGATTTACATCCCTTAACAACTCCAAATACTGTATTAACTGACTGTATTAATGGTACAGTTATTACATATAATGGAAATGAATATATCCTGCAAAATGATATGGGTAATTATAAGCTTGAAAAAGCACAATTACCTGCAGATTATATTCCAGTTGGAATTAAGGAATATGGCAATATAATATATATTGTATCGTATAACCCTATTGATAAAAAATGTCAAATTGGTTCTTATCCATCTCCTCAAACATTATTTGATAATACTCCATATGGTTCTCGTAATGAAAATTATCGTGGAGTTCCTGTTAATGAATTAGCAGATGATTGATATTGAACAGGTAAAAATATTGAAGAAGGAATAACAGATAAATTTGGAAAAAATAGAACAAATGTTTTATTTACAAATAGAAAACCTGAATCTAATTTAATTATTTTATTTCCTGAAAAAGGAGATAATAAAGATACTTTTTTAAGTCCTGGAGATAAGTATTTTATTGAAATTGATAATGAAGATAATACTTGAAAATTTCAGCATTGTGAATATTTTACATTAACTGAATCTAAAGAAGCTATCAAAATTGAAGATAACTTAATAGCTACTCATAATTACCCATATACAGAAACTAATGATTTAGATAATGTAAAATGAGAAACTCCTGGTTGGATTGGGTATAAGCCTTCTTTATTAGAACCTACATCGTTTGATTTATATTTAACAGATATAAAAGTACCTTCATTTTTTACTAATAATGAAGAAACTGGAGAATTAAATTTTACAATACAAGGACAATTAACAATAAATACACATGGTGATTGAAATGAATATTATGATAAATTAAAAGTATATTTTGATTATCAAATTAATTCTGAAAATTGAATATCACTAGATGAATCTCATACAATAAGTGAAGAAGGAGAAAATCCAACTAATTATGGTAATACTATTGATATTTTAACTTATAATAAAAGTTTTAAAAATATTAAAGTTAACAAACTATCAGTAATTAATGTTAGAGCAACTCCATATATAATTGAAGATGGGAAAGGAATTATATATGATAATTTGTCTGTAACTTATACAATTAATTTAGGGAACTTATATAATATAAATGATATTAAATGTTTTGATGTATATAAATACTTAGTTGATGAAGATGGAGTATCAATTAATTTTAGTATAGAAAGTCCAACTTCAAAACTTGGACAGATTACTTGTAGATATAGAATTTGAGAAATTAATAATGAATTTACAGGCGCTACAGCAATTACAGACTTACTAGAAATAGATAGTTTAAATATGCTTGGACAAAATATATTATCTATTGATTTTGAATATCAAGATTGAAGTAATGTTAAAAAAGAAGAAATATATTTATTTGAATTATCTTTTTATAATATAAATGATTTAGAAATTCCCTTATATCAAAATGTACAAGTACTAATAACTTCTGAGGTACTTAATGATTTTTATCTAAACACTAATAGGTTTCAAGATTTAAGTATGTCTAACTGAACTGCAAATATTTCTAAATATACGCATGTAACTAAAATTATTAACGAATTAAGTGAAAATACTAAAGGTTGTTCAAAATATTTACGTATATCTAATATTAATTCTATATTTACTAATGAATTCTATCAGCAAAATGAAACAACTACTTTTCCTATTAGTAATTTTATTAATAATTTAGATAATAATGATCCAGCAGGAGATCCAGAAACAACAAATAATGATTATGAGACTGCTATTAATACAATAATATCATCACATGATAAAGAACTATCTATTAGTTATTATTATGGAGTATTAAAAGCATATTATGGGAATCTTCAATATGAACTTACTAAACCTATTATTACTGATAAGAATATTGGTTTATGGGCAGATGTGGAATGATTAAATATAACTGAATCAGATGTTACAAGTTATATAAATGGAACAAGTTCAACAAAACACTATGCTTCGCCACAAACTATATTAAATTCTAATAAGATTTTTGATAATTCTGCACAAATAGTATATGCAAGATCTCTACTGGGGTCATTTATTGCAGATACATATTATGGAAAAGAAGGAGATAAATGATATTTATATAAAAATTTAATGTATGGTTTACCTGGAGAATCTTCAGAGGTAGGTTCAAAATGAAATATTAGAGGTATTCTTCAAAATCAAGAATCTCATAAATGAACTAATAAGGAATTGGATAGACTATGAGAGAATAGTTTTACAAGAAAAAATTATTCAAAATATGTATGAAAGATTGGACAGACCAGTACTAGCAATAGACGAACTGATGGATATTTTATAATAGATAGTCTTGATTTTGATTTTAAAGAACTAAATGGACAACGAGATAGAGGAAATATATTTAGTAGAACAATTGAATGACCTACAACTGATAAGTTTGATACAATTATTGCTCAAAATTGAAATAATCCTTGATGAGGAGCTCCTATCTATCTTGGAACTTGAAATGCAGGAAATTCAGAAAAATTCTGAGTATTTCCTGATAAATGAACAGGTAAACATTATAGCGGTAATTGTCAAAATTGTGCTTATTTAACAATTCCTTGTAGAGACGGTAATTCTAAATCATTAGCTATTGTAAAATTCTTTCCAAGTGATTTTGATGGAATTTTTAATGGAACATTTCAATCTCCAAGTGGAAATTGAAAATCCACTTGATTTAATAGTGTAAATGCTACAACAACTAAAACTAGTGAACATTATATACCAAATATATTCTCCGCAACTAGTAATACACAAACTATGACGCAATGTATTGCTGCATTTTTGTTTGCAATGGGAATTAATTTATACGGGATGTATAATATTAAAGATGTAGGGAAAAGTATTATTAACTATTCTGGTTCTACTACTACATCAGAATCAACAAATGCATTTAATATAAAATATACTCGAAAGGACACACTTAATAAACTATTTTATAAAGGAATAGATTTAAAAAATATGGTATATAAAAAGGATGAAACAAAAGTTGAATGAGATACATGTTTAGATAAGTTAATAAATAGTATTAAAAAGGTAGATTCTAATAATTTTAATATTAACACAAATATATTAAAATCGAATTTTTCAGCAGTAGAAATTAAAACTATTACACAATCTTATACTTATAATGCTAAAAAAGATTTTAGTTTATACGATATTAAGTTTATATCCTTTATTTCTGGACTTGCTAATAAACTTCAAGAAAAAATTAATGATTTTGAAGATAGTAAGAACAGAACTGAAAATGGAGTATATAGTGAATTTAAATCTGGAGAAATTGGAAATAGTTTAAGTTCTATTGCTTCAAATCTTCAATTTGAATTTACAAATAATAGAGGTTGATTCTATTATAAGGGAATGCCAGATGCTCAATCAGGATGAAGAACTGAATCTAAAAATGGCAGCAATTTTATAAGAAGTCTTGATTGATCTAATTTAATTAGTTGGAATACATTATATACTGCATTAGCCCCTTCAGGTAATTTTAAGAAACTAGAATTAGAATAAAATGAGTAAAATAAAATTAACTGTAAAAAAATATCTATCAGAAGGAGATCTGGCACATGAATATAATCCACTACATAATAAACTTACAGAAGAAGGAATTATTGAGGATTTTGAAACAGATGAAATAGATTTTAACTTAAATAAACCTATTAATATTGAGTGCCAGCCTTCTTATGATGGAACCGTTAATTTAATTATTAACGACGATTTAAATCCTCCACGAATAGTTAATACTACATATTCTGTTATTGAGGATAATCGATATAGACGTATTTTAAGGAATCAAACAGAACAAACAAATTTATATAAAGAAGGAAAAATTGATGCACAAACTAGACTGTTTAGAAATATAAATAAAATTCCTAAAATAGAACTTTTAAATATTACATATCATGGTCAACTAAAAGGTGGAAATTATACAATATATTTAAAATTAGCTGACAATGATTATAATAAAACAGATATAGTCGCAGAATCTGGAATTATAAGTATATTTAAAGGTACTTTAGAAAAAATATATTCTATATCAGGAACTCTTGAAAATGAAAGAACGGATAAAGCAATTAATATTCAAATTAATAATATTGATACTTCTTTTTCTAAATTGTTTGTATATATTAAAAGAGAGTATTCTGATTTAAATGGAGTATTAAAGTCTGAAACATATCAGATTAAGGAACCTTATAAAATTATAAGCTCATCACTATTATTAACTTTAGATGGATATGAAGAGCTAGTTGCAATTGATCAAGAAGAGTTAAATATTAAATATAATATTTGTACAGGAGTAAAAACTCAAGCTCAAGTACAAAATATGTTATTTTTTGGAAATATTCAACAAACTATAGTAGCTAACGATGATTTACAAAATATATCTTATTTCATAGAAGCTGAATGTGTTCAAGGAAAAGATATTGGATTTGTAAATCCACTAGAATATTCTAGAAGAAAACAAACAGATAATATTGGAAAAATTGAATATTATAATCCTATTTCTATATATTATTCACTAGGATATTGACCTGAAGAATTATATAGATTTGGAATAGTATATATATTTAAGGATGACTCTGTATCACCTGTATACAATCTTAGAGGATGTAAATTTATAAAAAACAATTTAGAAACACAATCTGAAGATCATTTAGTTAATTTTGTATATGGTAAATCAATTTCTGAAGAGAATAATGGATTTACTACTTTGTATGATAAAGAGGGTAAGATGAATGTAATAAATAAAGAAGATTTTTTCTTGGCAGGAAGCTCTTTTTTATCTAATACAAAAGGGGTATTTAAATTTCCTAGAATTCAAATACAAAATTATAAAGATCAAACTACTTGTCCTATCGGGATTAACTTTAAAGTTAATAAAGATTTAGTTATAGAACTAAAAAAATATGATGTAAAAGGATTCTTTTTTGTAAGGCAAAAAAGAATACCTAATATTATAGCTCAAGGTTATTCGATTGGAGTAGATAAAACATCTTACATTCCAATGTTATTTAACCAAGATGATACAGAAGATTCACAATATCCTTTGGGAAAATATTTTACAGAATCTTTTATTAATTCTAAAAGAATTTTATCAACTACTTATAAAGATAGAATTATTAAAACTGGTTCTAAACAATCTTCAGGATTACTATGTTTAGATGCAAATGTTAATAAACAAATTCAATCAATGTTAGATAACTCTGAATTTTTATTAACAAAAGAGTATCAATTTAATTTAACAAAAAATTCTACTTTTGAAAGAGCTCATTCAATTAAAATTCCTTCAGAGGATAATTGAGAAAAAGGAATTTCAAATACACAAAGTAAATTAATATATATTGATACAGATATTCCTTTAAAGTATGTTGATGACTATGGATTTTCAACTAGAGCTGGTTCTGCAGAAGATGTAAAAGATTTTCGATTCTTTTCAAGTAAAAATTATGAAAAGAATAATAACAATATTGTTAGAGGAGTATATTGTCCATTTGTTGGAACAAACCAAGATTTAAAAGATAATGCTATTTATACAATTAGAGTAAATAATTATTCTCAAGCTTATGAAACTCAGTATTTTAAAATTAGAGGAAACGATTTATCTCCTTTTATGGCGATTAGTCCTAGATATGAGCTAACTGACTCTGAGTTACATAAAACTTATAATTTGTATAAAAAGACTATTATAAATGATTCTGAAAAAGTTGAATTAATTGAGAGTGGCGTATTATCTATAGATAGGACTAAATATACTGATACAGAAACAGAGAAGTATTATCTTGATGAAGTATATTCATATATTACTCCAACCGTTTTTAGAGGAGATTGTTTTACAGCTACTGTTACAATTAGAATTAATACTAACTTTATAGATTCTGAAGTCCCAACAAATGATTTAATTGTGAATCCAAATACTTGAAAAGATGGCTATAAAGGTTATAGTCAAACATCAACCTCTGAGTGAAAAGATATAAATAGAGCAGATGTTAATTCTGTTCCAATGGGACAATGATTTACATATAAGTGTCTATCTAATTATAATCTTGGACTTCGTTCAGAAAACAGACAAAATGTAGAAGAAATGGCTTTAATGGGTAACGCAAGAAGTTTCTATCCGTTACAAGGTATGACTGTAGCTCCTGTAAATAAAATTCCTGAATCTGAATTATTAAATGCGGGATATTCAGTATCTCTTCCATTTAAAAAATATTTTACACAGCCAAATATACCTTATGTTAAGGATATATTTGATACTCGCATTATGTTTAGTGATGTTCAAGTCGAAGATGATTTTAGAAATGCATATCGTATTTTCCAGGGATTAGATTATAAAGATATTGAAAGACAGTATGGAGCAATTGTTAAATTAATCCCATATGGAACAAATCTATTTTGCGTTTTTGAACATGGTTGTGCAATTATTCCTATTAACGAAAAGGCTTTATTTGCTACAACTACTGGACAATCTATACATGCTTATGGAGCGGGAGTTCTTCAAAATCAAGTTACTCCAGTTTCTCCAGATTTTGGAAGTATTTGACAAGAATCTATTATTAGAACTCCAAATGCAATTTATGGTGTAGATACTTATGCTAAGAAAATTTGGAGGTATAACGACGCAAAAGGTTTTCAGTTAATATCTGATATGATTGTTCAAAGATTTCTTAATGATAACATTATCTTAGCTGAAAGCGATAAATATCCAACAATTTCATTAAGAAATGTAAAAACTCACTTTAATAATTATAAGGGAGACGTAATGTTTACTTTCTATAATGGAGATAAGGTTTGAAATCTATGTTTTAACGAAAGGCTTGAAAAATGGATTACAAAATATAGTTGGACACCTTTAGCTTCAGAAAATATAAATAATATATTCTTATCTTTAGATAGAAAAAGAGCTTCTTTATACGGTATTATATATGATAATATAAATACTGAATCTGGAGCACATATTGAAGATAGAAAAGGTTATGATAGAGCTTGTGGAAATCTTTGAGAATATAATAACATTACTAGAACTATTGTAATGAAAGGATATGAATTCTTTGATAAGTTTAATGTTAGAATTAAATCAATTACATCATCTCTATTAGATAAAGACGATGTAGAACATGAAATTAGATTTACAGAGAATCCAGAAAATGAATATGATATTAAATGTAAAATATTTAATGATGAGAATTTAACTTATTCTCGATATGTTATTGATTATAAGGAAGATGATATAGATCCTAATATGAATTCTAAACAAATTTATATAGGCCAAGATGGAAAGAATTTAATTTTAGAAGTAACTAATTTTGAGGAAATTTCTAAATTATTATACTTAAAAATTAATTTTGAAGTTACTCCATATATAGATACTATAATTAGTTCTGAAAATAAAAATCCTTATGTAAACGAAGAGAATATTTCTACTACAACAGGAGAAAATAAAGTTCAGGCATTAAGTAATACCATTGAAGAATCAATAGTTCTAATTCGAGATGTACAATCTACTGAAGTAGACAGAGATCAATATGAAAAATTACTACGTAATGGTTTTTATGTACACGGACGAGCTGGCATCTTTAATGAAATAAACTATTTTGATGATATTGATGATAATGAAATTCTTCCAACGAAGTGATACAATAAACAAGAGCCTTTTGAGTTTGAGTTTGTAGTAAATACTCCTGGAGGAATGCATAAAGTATTTGATAATTTAGTTCTTATTTCAAATAATGTAGAGCCTAATAGTTTAGAATTTGAATTAATTGGAGATATTTATGATTTTAATAAAGAAGGTATCTATCGTTCTGAACATTTAAGTACAGATTCTTATTGAAATATTGATGGATCATTTAATGAAATTGCTTATGTTAAAGAGCAATTAAACAGAGAATATCCAAATAATTCTAAATATAGTCAACAGTTTAATAAAGAACTTGTAACTATAGAAAAAGATCATGTACTTGGACAATATTATTTAAAAGTAAAACAACCTATATATAATATTAAGTCTGTTGGACGTAGATTAGGAAATATAGAGTATAAAGAGGATAGATGATTTACTACTATTACTCCAATATATTATAGAAATAAATCTAAAGATGAAAATAATAATTTTACTATTTCTAATTTGAAATCTACAAGACTTAGAGATAAGTGAATTAAAATTAGAATCAAATATACTGGCGAAAAGTTAGTAGTAATTAATGCTATTCAATCATTATTAAGATTAAGTTATGCGTAAAATTATAAAAGGACAATTTGGAACTTCATTTCCTAATATTATTACTCCAACTAAAATGAAGTCAATAAATCAAGGACTTGGAGTTTCAAATAGTCTAGCTAATTGAAAACCGTCTGATGGAGCATTCAAAGGAATGAAATCTCCATCAGCAGATATATCAAAAGTAAAAGCTTCTGCACAAGGTACAGTAAGTACAGCTACTTCAAAAGCTAAAGGAGTTTCAGGAATGTCAGGAGGTTTACAAGCAGGTTTAGGAGCAGCTGGTTCTATGTTAGGAGGACTCTCTGGAGGAAACTTAACAGCTGAACAAAATGCAACTAGAGAAGGAATTCGTAGTGCTATTAGTTCTGCAGGTCCTATTGGAGCAATCATTGGTGCAGCATCTGGAGTAGTAGATGCAATTGGTTCTGCTACAGGATTAAATCTTGATAATATTGATAAAGATGCTGCTAAAAGAGCTGGGATTAGCGGAAAAGCTGGATTACAGAATACTTTAAATAGTTTACCAGGAGTATCTATGTTAGTTGGTATGTTTGGTGGAAAAACAGCTAAATCATACAAATCTGCAGAAATCGACGAGATGGGTAGTGCATATGGAGGATCAGTTGCAGATATTAATGCTGCGCAGGAGCTTAGTAGAAAAAGAATGTTAGGAACAGGAAAAGCTAATAAATTTATTAGAGAACAAAATAGAGTTAATAATCTAATAACAGATATTAGTTTAACAAATAAGCTTAGAAAATCAAATAGTGCTGGAGAATTATATGCTAATCAGAATCAAAACAAATATTCAGGTTATACTCCCCAATTACTATTATCTAAAAGCGGAATGAAATTTCCTGAATTAGATGAAGCTAGAGCATTCTTACAGAAACGACCAACACAATCTACAGAAACACAAAAATTCCAACTTGGAGGTAAGATGAATTTAATTCCTGAAGGAAACTTACATGCACATAAACATCATTTAGAAAATGTAAATCCAGAATTAAAAGATCAAATTACTAAAAAAGGAATTCCTGTAGTAGCACAATCTGAAGGAGGAATTGTTCAGACAGCAGAAATTGAAAAGGAAGAATGGACACTTAGAAAAGAATTTACTGATAAACTTGAGGCTTTATATAAAGCATATCAAGAAGATTCATCCAACGAAATTGCAATTGAAGCTGGAAAATTAGTTTGTCATGAACTATTAAAGAATACAGATGATAGAAGTGGACTAATTAAAAGTGTGAAATAATGAAAGAGGTAAAAATAGAAATAGCAGATAAAGAATATAAAGTTCTAATAGCAGAAACGGAAGAAGAAAGAATTCAAGGTTTAGGTAATGTAGAATCTATGGATGATGACGAGGGTATGTTATTTATAATGCCTGAAGATCAAGGTCAAGTAGTATTTAATACAGAGGAAATGGAATTCGATATTGATTTAGTATTTATAAATCAAGATGATGAAGTTTATAATGTAGTATTAGGTAAAGCTCATAGTTCTGAACCAATTATTTCTACTCCTGAAGATGAAGAAGGAAGAACTAAATATGTATTAGAAGTTAATGCTAATTCTGGAATTCAGATTGGAGACGAATTAGACTTTGAAGAGGATATAGATGAAGAAGAAATTGATAAAATGTATATTCTTGGATCTGATGGAAAACCTCAAATGGATTTAGTTGGTGGCGAACGTATTTTCTCAAGAAAAAATTCTAGAACTTTAATAAAATTAGCAAAAAGAGCTAATAAAAGTAAAGCTGATTCTGATTATGCTAAACTTGGAAAAAAGATTTTTAAATATATAAATGAACAGGATAATCGTCCAAGTGAGTTTATCGAATCTCCTAAATAGATAAAGAAAAAGGAGAGTAATTTCTTACTCTCCTTAAAAGATACTAACTATCTTTTATAACCCTATATTGCCTCATGTTTAATCTAGCATCTCCAAAGAGAATGAAATAGACTCATTTTATACTCTTGGGTTGTGGAACAAAGATAATATAATATTGCCAATGTAGCAAGTGTTTTCATAAAAATTTAGTGTAAATGAAAATTTTAGTAATTTTATTTGGATATTAAGAACTAAAGTATTATCTTTGGGCATTAAATGAATATATGACAATCATAGAGTTATGAGATATCTATAAAATTAAAAAATAATTTAAATTATGAAAGTTAAGAAATTTCAAGAAGGTGGAGCAGCTCCCGCACCTAGTGCAGCACCTGCTGGTCCTCAGGGTGGACAAGATCCACTACAGATGTTAGCCGAAATGGCAGCTCAAGCATTACAGGCACAAGATTGCCAGGCAGCAATGCAAGTATGTGAAGGCTTTTTAGCACTTTTACAGCAAGCTATGAGTGAAGGTCCGCAGGGTCCTGTAGGTCAAGCTCCTGAAGGAGAACCAGTTTTCAAAAAGGGTGGAAAAATGGTAGGTCGTAAGAAATGCGCTAAAAAAGAAAATGGCGGAGAAATGAAAAATAAATTTTTCGGCAAAAAGTAATTTAATGATCATTAGATAAAAGGGAGATTTGACATGATCAATCTCCCTTTTTATATATAAAGTAAGTGTGATAAAATGGCACAAGTAATTAAATATCAACAAGGCGGTTCTACTCCTACTCAAAAATACGGCACTTTTACTATAGATGGTAATCAATATCAGGTTGATGATGATTTTCTAAATCAGATGTCTTCTTATGGAAAAACATTAGATCAAGATACTGCATATCAATTTAGTAAAATAACTGATGCTCTAAGATCAGGTGCTAATTTATCATATAATTCTAGTGCCGATAGATTGGAAGGAGTACAGTTTGATGTTACTAATAATCAAGCAAAACGTTTAGGTAAACGTCGAAGTAGACTTGGCAGAAGTTTTGGAAATCTATGAAGGGGAAAAGAAAATACTGCAAGAAATGCAGTTCATGCTTTAAAGGATTTTCAATATAAAAAGCCAGTAGAAGCATTAGATCCAATTAATATTAGAGATTGGTCTAGTGATATTACTATGGAATATAAGCGTAATAAAGATACTGGAGATTTTGAATTAGTAAATGGAAATAGAGTTTATATAAATGGAGCTAATAATCTAAAAGCAACTAGAAGACTTCGTAGTCTAAAAGATATTGCAGGTTATGGGGATAATGATCAATTTAAAGGCTATAATGATTTAGATAAGCAAGCTTATATAGACTTTTACAATAAATATGGTGAGCAAGGCATAGAAGATATTATATCTAGGCTTGAACAAGGAAATTGGACGGATGAAGATGCTATGGCATTAGATGATATTGGTATCTTTTTAGGAGGAAGTAAACCTGTTCAAGCTCAAAAAGAAGTAGATCCTGCACAAGAAGAACTTAAGAAAACAAAAGAAAACTGAAGTAAAGCAGGATGGGATTATGATAAATATAACAATCTATTTAATGTTGATACAAATGGTAATGTAACAATTGCTAATGATGAATTTAGAAATCTTGTTGGAGATAACGCCTGATTAAATGATAGATTTAGAGAGCGTTATGGAGCTTATGCAGATTATATTCCTGAAACTTCTGGATTATTTGTTCTTAATGGAAGAGTATATAGAGGTGATGATACTGATAGTTTGAGTAAAATACAAAGATATTTAGACTTTGTAAGTGAAAATAAGCAAACTTATGGTAATTCAAATTTAATTCGTCAGTATTGGGCAGATAATGATTTTTCAGGATATAGTAATTTTGGACAGGATGAAACAACAGGAGAAAAACAATTTTCATGAGCTTTTGATCCTTCAACATATGGACGCGATATATCTGGAGAATATATAAGAAATTCAAACGATCCTCTTATTTACGAGTATTTTGATAAAGACGCACAATTTGATCAATATGGTCATCCAATTCGTTCAACTGCAAAAAGAGCATATATCGATCCAAGAACAAAGAAGCGTATTGATGAACGAGTTATTAGTAACTTTATTAATGGACTTCAACCTCAAACTAACAAAAAATTTGTAGAGGATTATTATAAAAATAAACCTCGAACTGCATTTAGTGCATATCAACAACCTTATGGAGAAAATGGGCCAAGTGTTGTAACAGCAGTAGCAGGAGGAAATGGAAATTATTCTTTAGAATACAATCCTGAGAATAAACAGTATTATTATTGAAGTGATAATCCAAGTACTCCAACTTTAAGTGGGCAGTTAAATGATTTTAGAGATTATGGATTAAATGTACCTCAAGAAGTAGTTCAACTTTTAAACGAGAATCCAGATCTTATTGATGATGTTAATTTCAGAAATGATCTTGAAGCACTATTAAGAAATATGTATGTAAATCCTAATTTTACTACAAGATTTAAATTTTCTCCAGAAAGTAATAAATATTTAGGTCCAATTTTTCAAAAATATCAAAAAGAAGGAATTGGCTCAATTGGAAACTTAACTGGTTTAAATGCGTATAGAGGAATTTTACATCAATATACTCCTGAACAATTAACTCAAGCAGGAGTACTTTTAAAACGGTCTATTGGATCTTATCAAATTGGAGGTAAAGTTCAAAGAAGAACTAATATTTCAGCATCAGATGAAGCTCTTCACATTCCTCATCAAAGAATACGTAAAGCAGGCGAAGAAAAAGTTATTGGAGATCAGACTCAATTAACTGCTGCTGATAAAGCTGAAATTGCAGCTTTAGTTGCAGATGCTGCTTCTTTAGGTGCTACTTTTGTACCAGGAGTTGGAAATGTTGCTAGTGCAGGAGTTGGTGCAGTAGGTTCTTTAACTGGTTTTGGAGCAGATGTTGCTAGAGATGGATTAGATTGAGGTGATGTTGGCAATTTAGCACTTAATCTAGGATTAGATGCAGCTACATTACTTCCTATTGTTGGCTCAGGAGCTAAGGCAGCAAAAATAGCTAAAGCTTTAAAGAAATCTAAGGCTGTCGCAAATGCTGTTAAGTGAGCAACTAGAGGAGTTAGTTTTGGAAGTGCTGCATCTGGATTAGCAACTGCATGAGAAAATATTCAAGATGGTAAATGAACTATTAAAGATGTTCGTACTGTATTAAATGGAGTTAGAGGTTTTGCTAATTTAAAACGTAACACAGGAAGTGCAAAATTAAAAGGAGGAAACTCTGATATGGTTACCTTAAAACCAACTAATAATAAAAATCTTCCTACTATTAAATTAGGTCGTTCTGAGATTGAGTCGGTCAATTCACTTCCAAAAAATCAAAAAACTGAAAAGTTAGAAGAAATAATTATTGGAAAGTTAGGTAAAGCTAAAACAGATAATATTACTGACTTACTTTCTGAATATGGTATTAAACGTTCCTCTAATGTAAATTTCAATTGGAAAAAACCTTGGAAGTCTTCAATGAGTAAAGGACTTAATACAGGACAATTTAAATATGATGAACTTCCTAGTACTTATAGGAATCCAGATGATATGGGTTGGTGAAATTGGAATAAGACTGCTGCTACTAGAGATGCAAAAACTAATAGAAGCAATCCTTATTTTAAGAACTATGCAGATAAACAAACTTCTCAAGTTCAAAGATTTTTCGGAGGACCTGAAATGTTTACATCTGTTACAGCTCTAAAACGGAGACCTATTACAATGCCAATCTATTCTAACTTAGCTCCTAACTTAGGAATATTTAGTAATCAACCACAACATCTCTGGTATTATAAACCAGAGAATAATCCAGTATTTTATAAAAAAGGCGGTAAAATTATAAAAGCACAACCTGGTACTAAGTATCCTACATTTAGTACTCCAATAGATCAAAATTGAACTAGTGTAGCTGATTATATGCTAGATAAAAATAATAATCCGATTAATGTACAAGTAGATCCAGTTGCTGTTGTTGGAACTCCTATTAAACGTGCTTCTACAAGCTTAAATAAAGCTGTTCAATCACCTCAAAATACTGTAGTGAGGAATCAGTATAATTCAATTTTAAATGATGCTAAAATGGCTCAAATTAATAATAATCTTGGGTTTAAAGGAAGGTTAGATTCAAAAGAAGAATTACTTAACGATTCAACTGATAAAGCTTTATCTAATTTAAATAAATTATCAGATAATATAGATAGTTCTAGTTATACAACTTTTGGGCATAGTAAGGGAAAAGGATTCAACATTAATCCTGATATGGTAATGGGGATTGGAGATTTTCTTACTTCTACAATAGGCATCAATCGTACTACTCAAAAAATGAAAGATGCTATTCGTAAAGGAATGATTGGTTCTCAACAACAAATGCCTACAGAATTCTATTCTTCATTTAATGATAATGGATTACATAGAATGTATGACCAACGTATTAAAAATACGCGTCAATACAAAACAGTAACTAGTGATCCTAATCAAGTAATGGCAGAACGTTTGATGAGAGATATGCAGGTTGATCAATTAGAAGGAGAAAGAAATACACAATTTTCACAATTAATTGGACAATATAATGATAAACTGCTTGCTCAAAAACAGCAATATGCTAATATTAGAAATCAAATCGCTAATGAAAATAGAAATCGTTGAGCACAAGGTTTAGCTCAGTTAGATATGGCAGATGCTAATAAGATTACTCAACAAACTCAAAATGTTAAGAATCTTATTTATCAGTTAAGAGGTGACTATGCTAAGGATCTAAATGAGAAACAAGCTTTACAAGCTCAATTAGCACAACAAAAAGCTTCAGGAGATTATAGTAACTGATTTACTAATTTTAGAAATAGTAAAATTAATGAATTCTATAATTGGCAACAGAATGAAGGTAAAAATCCTGAATATAGCAACTGGAAAATTGATGATTATCTAAATTATAAGTATTCAGGAGATATTGCTACTAATAAAAGTAAATATGGAATTGAGGCTTTAGTTAATCCTTATCAACAATCTCAAAGAAGATTTTGGCTTGGAGGAAATAAATTAGATACAAAACCATATTTAGTTAATTATACTAATCCTGAGCAAATTCCTATTCAAAGATTTATACCTCATAGTTATAAATCTGGCGGTAGATACTTACGTAAAACAGATGAGCAGCAATATTTAGACCAGCAAAAAGCTATCAATAAGGCTGTTGGAGAACTAAATAATAACATTATTAAGTTATTTCTAAAAATGATGTCATAAATATGAAGATAAAGAGATATCAAAATGGGGGTATTAGTTATACCCCCTTTTTTAGAGATGCTGCAGAGCCTACACAAGTTGCTACTCAGACCTCTAAAACAAGTGAAAATAAAGAAGAACAACTTATTCAAAAAGAAATTATTAATGTTCTTAAAGAGAATGGGTTACCTAATGATGTAGATTACTTCTTAGATAGAGCTAATAGTTTTTTAAGAAAATCTCAAAACTTAGGTGAATTATTTGTATCTGGGCAGAGTAATCAATATGATATGTCTGATTTAATTAGATTACAATCTTTAGCTAATAGAATTAAACATAATAATGAATTACATGAAACTGCATCAGAACAAATTATTAAAGAAGGATCTGGGTCTGAAGTTGCAATTAGTAATGAAGGTAGCTTATATGTGTATGATAAAGACGGCAGTATTAAGACTATATCTGCAGATACTTATTATAAAAATCCACAAAAATATCAAGCATTAACTAACTCTCAATTAATTCATCTTCGAGAAGAACGTCCAGAACTAGCATATAATAATAGTATCCTTACAGATTTATCTAATACAGTTGGAATGAAATCTATAGTAGATTATGTAAAAGCTACTATTGGAGCGTTTGGAACTAATAAATCCTCAAACCAGTTTGATAGATATACTTCTAAATATCAGAATAAAATTGAAAAAGGATTTGAACAATTATTAGGATTTAATGGACCAGATGGAATATATAAAGTTACAGAATCAAATAGTACATCTAATCAGGGATATCATGATAAAGAAAGTCTTGATTTAGCTGTTAATTATTTATATAAGACTCTTCCACAAAATATGAAAAACGTTTTAAGAGCTCAAGCAGTTGCTGAAGGTTTTAATCCAAGTAATCCTGAAGATGTAAAACGATTACTACAAATTGCTGTAGTTGAACATACAAATCATAGTGTAGAAAATACACAAGCTTTAGATTATGATTCAACTGCATCTAAAGCAGGCAGTGGAAGTTCTGGAGGAACTGATAAAGATGTTAATAGAAGCTCTCTAGAAACTATTGCTGCAGGTAGAGTTGTAGATCCTAAAATTGCAGTTTTATCAACATCTGATGCCAAAGGAGGGTTAGAAATTGTAACTAGGGATTATCCATTACAAGATAAGAATGGCACACAAGTAACTCAAAATACATTAAAAAATGTATTGGATAAGGCTGAAATAGGTAATATTGTTGATAAAAATTCTATTTTCTTTGGAGATCAAAGAATATTAGATATTGATTTAAATAGGCTTGTGTGAGATGGCTCTAGTTCACTTAGTAGAATGTGACTTCCAAAAGATCGAGATGCAGAACAAATGGGAGTTTATAAGCCTGACTTAGATGCATATGATCGATATACAAAATTTGAGGAATGAATTGAAGATAATCCTAATGTATCTAGACAAAGAATGATAGAAAAATTACATGAATATGATCTAGACTTAGAGTTTGATACTGAAACTAATAGATGAAAATTCAGACCTGAAGATATGATGGTATTTTTTGGATTATCAGGTTATGCTAGTGATAAAGCTATTGACTTTGATAGTAATTCTCCTTGGTTATGACATGTTGATGGACCAGATAAAGATAGAATATTTGATATCTATTCAACTTATGTAAATTATGGAGGAGATGTAGTAAAGAAATCAGACAAAAAGGTTGATAACTTTAAGCCAGGCTTCTTTGGAAAAATATTTCATGGCAATAAAAATTCAATGTATAAAGGAATGATATTTATGCCTATGCATGATTCTAAACTTGCAACTGTTGCATCTAATCATGAAATTGGAAGTGCTAGTGAATATAGAGATATATATAATCAGGCAAATCTGAAAAAACAACAACAAAGCATAAAAGCTAATTTTTAAAGTATGATGGATCAGAAGAAAAATGATTGGCTGGCGGCACTATTTTTTCAGCCAGACAAAAGTGTTCAAGAGTTAGTTAATTTAGGAATAACTCCTGATAACTCTAATGTTAAAGATAGAGAATATTATAAAGGTATACCAGAAATACAAGAGGCGTTTAAAAACGATAGAGGAGAATTTGATAATCAAAAATTCGACACATATTATAAAGACGTTTTAGACTTATATAATCGTGCAGATGAAGCTAATTTAGCAAGTACTGCTATGGATTCATTTACATATGATCCTGCAGATTATTTTGCACCTCTCGGCGGTGATGTACTGGATGTTAGTTCAAGATTAGTTAAATTCTCTAATCCTGAAAGAAGAAGTCGAGGTATAGTTAATCTATATGAAACTTCTGGTCCAACTATGTCTATACGTGAAGTAGCTCAAACCAATAAGATATTTAATTATGATACTGGTAAGTTTGAGGATTGAACACCTAATGAATGAGGTGGACTAGGTGCTATAGCTCGTCCTACACTTGTATTAGCTCAATGAGATGAAGATGGAACTCATGAAGTAAATGGAAGAACTGTTTCACATAAAGCAGGGGATTTAAAATTTAATAGTGAGGGAGATCCATTTTATGAAACATTAGGAAATAGACCACTTACAGGGAAAGATATTTTACATATCTCTGATACATTAACTGTTGATGGAAGTAAATGAAATAAATATGATTTCTTTGATTCAGATGGATTAGATAAAAGTGTTGGAGGTACCTTAGCAAAGGTTTTATTTAAAGTAGGTCCAATGCTTATTCCATATGTTGGACAAGTATATGGTGGTATGACAGCTGCTGTTGAAATAGGAAAATTATTCCCAGTATTATTTAGAAGTATTGAAGGTATTGCTAAGGGAGATTTAACTAACTCTAAATCAGCACAAACTGCTACCGATATTCAAGCTTGGTTTTCTAGATTTGATGGAAGTGTTTCTGATTATGGAAGAAATAGTTTCTGAAACGTAGAAAATATTGGAAAATTAGTTGAAGATAGCTCAAGACAATTATTTCAACAAAGAGTAATTGGGCAAATACCGAAGTGAATAGTAGGTAAAGAAAATGTTAGTGAAAATACAATTAAATGAGGTAGAGCTTTATCTTTAGCTTATATGGCAGGAACCTCTTCTACAGATGCCTATGATGCGTTTAAGCAAGCTGGAGCATCTGATAGAGTTGCAGGATTAGGAATGTTATCTGTAATGGGAGCAATGTTTGCATTAATGAATAATGACTATTTTAAAGATTTTTGGTTTAAAGATACATATCTCGACCGTACATCTGTAAAAGGAGTTATTAAAGACGTTGCTGAAAAAGTAACTAATGAAAACATCAACAAAGGAGTTGTTTCTCCCAAAGCTGCTGCAAATTGGGTAATAAAAACTAAAAACCAAATTCAGCAACGAATATCCAAAATGAAACCTGGAGATATTTTATATGACAGTTTCAATGAAGGCTCTGAAGAAGTAATGGAAGAGTTTTCATCCGACATGGTAAAAGGATTTTATTCAGCTTTAAACGCACTGGGTATTGTTGATGAGGATAAACAACTCGATTTTGGTATAAGTACAGAAGAAGCGTTTGCACGTTATACTTCTGCATTTATGGGAGGTGCTATTGGTGGTGCTGTATTTAGTTTACATGAAAAATGAGATTCAAGAATTAATTCTATAAATGATGAGGCAATTCAAAAACCTAATGATTCTCTACAAGAAATTATATACTTAATAAGAAATGGCAAAACCTCTGATTTAAAAAGAGAATTAACAAGATTACGTGATAAAGGAGCTCTTGGAAGTAGAAATCTTTCGGGTAAATCGTTTGAACTTGTTAAAGAGCCTAACGGATATAAAATTAATTACGAATCTGCAAAAGAAGGAGAATCTCAGAACGATGTTATTTATAACCAAATTAATAGTTACATCGATCGGATTGATAGTATTATCAATGAAGAGGGGTTAAACATTTCTGATGAGGAGTTACAAGCATTATCAGCTATGACTGGTATTAATGTAACTGAAAATTTAGCTAAGAATATTCAGAGAGAAAGCCTTAAAAATCAGTTAATTGAAACTGGAGTTTATAGTAAAATATTCTCTGATTGGAATGATCTTACAGAAGATATCTTAAAAACTAAAGTAGCTTTAGAATCTAAGATTACTCCTACTGAACTTGAGCCTAAAACTCCTAAAGATGTGGATAACAAAATAGCAGCAGCTCAAAATGATGTAGAATTTCAAAGACTAAAAGCAAAACTTGATGACTTAAGAGCAAAACGTGATAAAATAGTCTCTGGAGAACTTAATGACTATTATTTTGGACAAGCAAGATTTGCGGCTACTCCTGCATTAGCAACAGCCTTTGTTGATGATTTAGGTATTCATAATTTTACTAAAGTTCGATATCAGAAAGACTTCGATCAATTAACATCTGATGAAAAAGTTGTGATTAAAGAAGAATATGAAAAATATTCTAAATCAACTGAGAAAACAAAGGTGTTTGCTGCGTATGATTTATTTAATAGTCTAAATGAATCTATTGCACAAGATTTAGTAGCTGTATCTCAAAAAACTGTAGACTTAAGTAAAGCTTATGCTCCAGGTGAAACTATTCAAACTAATCGTATTAAAAATATTGATAAAGAAATTGCTAATCTAAAGGCACAAATAGATGAAGCTATTTCTAAACTTCCTGAAGGAGTTGAAATTAATGAAGAAGTATCTGAACTTCAAACTAAATTACAACTAACTGAAAACTACAAAGATTTCTTAGTTAAAAGACATGAATTTGGATTAACTCAGGAGCTGAGTGAAGAAGGTAGAAAAGTATTAGCTAGACCAGATACATTTATAGCTGATAATGAAGCTGCCTTAAATACATATGCAAATAGCTATATTGACTTCTTAAACTATTTAAAGACCAATTCTTTATATACTGATGTAACAGATGTAGACCTTGTTGCATTAATGAAGAGTTATTTTTATGTAAATGGATTTACTGAAGGAATTGCTGCAGCTAATTGAGAAAAAGCTATTAATACATATATAGAAAGAACAGAAGGTGATAGTGTAGGCTATGAGTCAATGACTCTTGGAATTGCAAATGACTTAGCTGTTTTTCAAGATATTGTATCAAAAGGAGATATAAATCAAATTAAAACTGCATATCAAAATCTTTTACAAAGTGATGGATTAGTAAATTTATCAGACTTTTTAGGACAAAGTGCAGATGAAATATTAGCTGGAATTATTCCGAGAATATCTGGAAGAACGTTTATTGATTTTATTAATGAGGTTTCAGATCTTAAATCTGAAATTAAGGTATCCCCTGCATATGAGTTATTAGAAAAATTTGCAGTATCTACTAATGGAATTAGTCAAAATATTGTTAATTTGATTGTAAAAGAGTATAATAGTTACCTTAATAGTGATTCATTAGAGGATTATATTATTAATAATAAGGATGCTTTAACTAGACTTAAAGAAACCAGTAGATTTATTGATATTTTAAATTCTCTTGTTATTGCTTCTATAGATGGAGGATATAACACTCAAATTAATAAGTTCAAGAAAAAATTAGCTAAAGATCTGCTTGCAGAAATTGATACAGAAACTGCAGTTAATATGTCTTCAGATCTTAAAGCAATTAAAGTTAGACTTGATACATTAATAAATATTGCAGAAAATAATAATGCACAAAAAATTAGAGAACAGAAAGATATCGCTATTAATATGAGACAGAGATTTACAAATCTGTTGCTTAATAATGAAAATTCTGTAATCAAAGATAAGTTTGCATCATTATTTAACTTAGATCTTAACCAATTAATTGCTGAATCAGATTTTCCATCAGGAGAAATTAAGGAGAGTAATTTTAAAGAATTTGAAGAGGCTTCTATTAGATTAGAAACTAAAATCTATCAACTTATAGATGATCAAAAATTATCTAATAGCGAAATAGTTGACCGCATCACTTCACTATTCGAACCAACTTCTTTAATTACAGCAAGACCTACTAAGCTTGCTAGAGATACTGAAGCGATTACTGATTATGATCAGGCAGTTTATTTATTGTCTTTAATTGCATATCCTTCTGCAAATTTCTATAACAACTTAAAAACTGTTATTACTGATGAATCATTTAATAAAGCTCCAATTTTTTCTCAAGAATATGCAATTAGATTAATACACGCAACATCTGAAAGAAAAGATTTATTTAATGAATTTGTTAAATATTTATCTGCAAAAGCAAAAGCTACATCAGATGATAGCTATATACAGAATAAAAGTCAGTTATTAAACTTTATTGCAACATTTGGAGGAGCAGGTACAGGTAAAACACAAGGTGTAGCTTATGTGCTACGTAAAATGATGCCTGCATATAAAATTGTAACTGTAGCTCCAACAAGAAAACAAACAGATCGATTATCTGCAGCAATTGAGCATGACGGTTTATCATATACGAAAGCAGAATTAATTGAACAGATTCTGGGAAAACAAATTTCTGAATCAGATATTAATAAAATTGTTGGAAGTGATGAAATACCTACATATACTCTTAAGGATTTAAAATTAAATCCAGCTACAATGTTTGCAGAAACTGAGAATAGAATCATATTTATTGATGAAATTAGTCAGTTTTCTAAAATTGATCTTGAATTAATTACAAGATGGGCAAATAAAAATAATATCTTAATTGTTGGATTAGGAGATTATAAACAAAATTCAGCTTATATTTTCTATGAAAATGCAAGAAGAAATTTAGGAATTGAGGATACTTATTTTACACGTACTCCAAATTTAACTGCTCCATTACGTCCAAATAATATTGCAAAATATGATAACTATACTATTTTAAATAGCATATTAGATCAAACTTGAGATAAATACTATGATAATCCAAGTATGCTTGAAAGTGAGATCGATTTATTAACGAAACAGATATTATCTGAAAATAGTATTAAACTTAAATATTTTGAAACTACTGAAACGTTTGGTGGAGAGAAATTTATTAATAGTTCAGATGAAGTACCTAAAATAGTAGAAAAGTTATCTAAATTATCTAATGATATTGCAATTATAACTGATAATCCTGCTAAATATACTGCTATTAATAATGTTAAAGTAGTAGGATTAGATAGTGTCCAAGGCGATGAGTTTGAATTTGCAATCATAGACAAGAGTTGGAAAGATACAAGTGGAAAGCATTATTTAACTCTTAAGGATTTGTATACATTAACTCAACGTTCTACAAAAGGTACAATTATTGTAGATAACGGGATTAGTCTAGATTTAAAGTTAAACACAATTAATGATATGACTAGTGCAGGAAGTATTGAAGTATCTCCTGAACAAATTAGTGATTTCAAAGACTGAAGAACTAAGTTATTAGAGAATAGTCCTGAATCTATTGATTATGAAGAAGTAAATCCAAATCCAATTGTAGCTGAACCTGTTATACCAACTTCAGAACAAAATATTAAGCCAAGAGTAGAACCTACACCAGAAGCAGAAATAGTTAGTGAATCTCCTAAGGAACCAGTTAGACAAGCTTCTGTAGAACCAGAGACTAAAAATACTGTAGCTGAAGCACAAAGCAAACAAACATTCAATAGTAATACTGGAGAACAACCTCCTGTTACAGATCAAAATCCAGTACATGCTCCTAATGTTGAACAATCTGTTACTCCTCCTGTAGATATACTTGAAGAAGTTCCTCAGAATATAGGAATAACAGATAATCCTTTAAATATTTCTAAATGGAATGATATTGCAGATTTCTATTTAAATAATTTATGAAATTATGATCAAGCTACAGAATCTTCTTTATTTAATATATTAGGAATAAAAGGTAAACTTGCAGCTCCTAAATATATTAGAGCTTTAAATTTAATTGCTGCTTATTTTAAATATGGATATTATAAAAATCCAAGAGAAATTGTACGATTAGGACAAGCTTTAAATAAAGATAGAGCTATGGGGCGTGCTTTTAGTGAACTTGAAACTGCACTAAAAACTAAACCTACTTTTGAAGTTATTCCATATGATAATGGAAGAAGAGGATTATTGGTGGCAAAAATTCAGATAAAAGATAAAACTGCACAAATTCCATTATTATTTACAACTCCAAGATTTGGAATATATACAGGAGATTTTACAATTGGAAGTTATGCTAAGTTTACAAGAGAAGGAGAATTAACAACTGTTGATGTATCTAATTTTAATACAAGTGCTTTAAATAAAGGAGGTTTATTCTCTTCTTATGGAAAATTAGTATCTTTAGTAGTACGTAAATCAGACTGGCAGGATCATATTAAATGAGTAGGAAACACATTTGAAGCAGATTCAAGAAACTATGCATTTATGTATCAGAATAGAGGAAATACATTTATGTTATTCTCTGCTGATCCATTAGTTAGTCAAAAAGAATTTGAAGCTCACCTAAAAGCACAAGTAGCAGAAGATGGAACTATTTTAAATACTGTTCAAAATGATCCTAGAATTCGATTAATAGGAATAAATAGTGTTGCTTCTTTAGATAATATAATTCATACTGCAATTAATAATGTTAATTTATTTAATGCACAAAGAAAAGCAGGAGACAAAAACGTTAAGGTTAGAAATAATCTTAATAGAGAAAGAGCTGGACAATTAATTTCGCTTGCATATTTTTCTCCTTATAAGAGTACTATATTATTTAGATTAGGAGCATTATTAAATACACAATCAGGATATACTAATGCAATTAGAGTTACTTATGAAGATAAAGTAGCTCAAGCTGATAGAGGAAATGTTACTGAGAGAATAGTAACTATGGAGAATGGTCAATATGTTGTTAATGGAAAAACTTATTCTGATTTTGATTCTTTATTAAACACTGAATTTGGATCTTTTGATCCTAATCAAATGTTAATGCAAACAGGATATATTAGTAGAGTTGGTAAATTTGAATTTAATGATCCATCATTTATGATATATAATATCTTTGCAGACTTTGTTGGAAAAACTGAAAAACTTCAAGAACATATTGAAAACAATCCAAACTTTAAGCAAGGTATTTATGTATTTGATGATGCAGTTAAGGTAGTTCCAGGATCTCAATTCTACTATGAAGTTGATACTGCAAATAAACTATATTCTACAAATGCTTCTAATTTAATAGGAAACGATTTTATTATAGATTATGACAAGATTCAAGTTAATCCTGAAAGAGCTATTCAAGAGGATTTACAACGTCAAAAGATTAATAAAATTAATGAGGCGTTTAAACAGTTTGGAGTAAACAAACAAATTACAAATATAGACTTATTAGAATCAACAGTTAATGATGTTAATAATGAAATATTAAATAAAGTTACTACTCCAAATTATACAATAATTCAAATTGTTGGAGACTCTAATAATCCTGAAATTGTAATGAAGGAAATAAAGGATGATCTTACTCCTATGCTTAAGAATTTGTTTAAACAAGCTTATGGAGAGAATCCAGATGATGTTACAATTATCTCTAGAAATAATTTGAAATTTGTACCATTTTTAGTATCTTTGAACAATAATTCAAAGAATTTTGTACTTGAAAATAAAGATGGAGTTTACTCAATTAGAGAGTTTAATACAATGAATGAATATATAGAACTTAGAGATTATTTAAATTCTGCAAAAGATTTATATAAATCAAGTCCTAATATTTTAATGTACCTTAAAGCTCTAATGCAAAATACAGAAGTAACTGAAACTATAGCAAGTACATATTATAACGAAGTTAGTACAAATGAAACTCTCAACGAGTTAAGAGAAAATGTACAGAAATACTTAATAGCAAAATTAGAAAATAATGAGTGTTAAATGTGGATATTCTTCAGCATATTATCCATTACTGAAGAACTTACTTAGAGGTGATTCACCAGATTTAAATGCGTTTAAAGTGTTCATAAATGAGCATTTTACAAATCCAGATGAGGTGTTTAATATGTTTGTGAGTGGAGTCTATACAGACTCCGCTCCAACACCTGTATCTGAACCTAAAAAGATTAGTAGTAGATTAGGTATTGAACTTCCTCCCGAAGGATCTTCACCTCAACAATATTATATTGATAATTCAAGACAATATAATAAAATGATTGACGATACAGCAAAAAAGATTATTTCTATGTCTGTATTTGATATTAATTCTGATTCTTTTATAGATGCAAATGCTACTTTAGGAAGTTATTCCAATTTAAATACTGGAATTTTTAAATATAAACAAGAACTTTTATCTATTATTAGTGAGTTCATGGGAAAACCTCTAACTCCTATTAGCATTGACTCAGAACCTAAATCTATTATTAATGTATTTGAAGATACTATAAAAGAATATGAAGCCTACATTAAAAATGCAGGACTTACTCAAGATCAAAAATATTTTAATGCATATAATGCATATGTAACATTAAAAACTTTTGATGATATATTGAGATTATATACTCCATTTATTTCTATTAAACCAGAATATAAAAATAGTTCAACTTATGCTGTAGGACGTTATAATTATGATGGTCCGAATGTTACACACTATACTGGTTTTAGTAATAATGAATTTATGGGAGCTGAAGAATCCGTCAGTGACCTCGCAAAAATTTTACTTTCATATTTTCCTGAAGTTAATGAAGATGGTGTTATTATAGAAAATACAGCTATTACTTTATCTGGGTTTAATTCAGCTATGGGTAAAGTAAAGTTATTCATGGAAGAAAGTGTTGACCCTGAAATAGTTGACGAAATAGCTAAAGAGGGCAATATGGATATGGGTAAAATTATTGGAAAATATTTAAATGCACTAGCAACTAAATCTGTAGCACCAGAACATACAACTTACTTACAAAATAAGTTAAGAGGTATTGCTAAGTTTATCTATTCAGATAAAATGGCTACTCCAATTAAACAAATGTATACACATCTAATGAATAAGACAGTATTGTCAAGTTATATTAGTTATGGTAAAGATAACTTAACTGGAGAATTAACTGGTAAGAATTTAACTGATAGACCTGTACAAATACAGAGATATTTTCTTACAGATATTATTAAAGCTGCAAGTACTTACTGAATTGATAATAAAACTAATTTCCAAAATAAGTTAGGAAAATATGATATTAATATTATTGGAACTAATATTAGTATTACAGAAGGCAGTAATACTTTAAATTTAAAATATAATCCTGATACTGGAGAAATTAATTCTGCAGGAATAATATCTGATACTTTAATGGACGATTTACTTATGGATTTTGCTTCATTTTTAGTAGCAGATGATTTTAATCAAGTTGCAGAACAAGTGTTCCCAAGAGAAAAAAATGTAAATAAAATTACATTATTAACTCCAATATTAGGTAGTATTTTATATAGTGCTAACTCAGGTCAAATTATTGATATAGGCAAAAATGGTTTCTTTGGACAAGCAAATGATTTGGCAAAAGTCTTAAGTGTTACTAATGGTTCTGATACAATTAATGTTATTAAGAATGCAGAAGGTAACAATTTACCATTATATCAAATGGTTTGTTTAGCATATTCTCATAAGAAAATGAGTCAATATTTACATGATGAACTTGGATGAGGATCTGATACAGTAATGAGTGATAATGCTGTATTTAATAATATTCAACGTATTAAAAATCCAAAGATTCGAGCAGAAGTAACTATTGGAGATTATACTAAACAATCTAGTAATCTTACTGAAGATGAAGTAATGCACCTTGCAATAGTATATGATTTCTTTGAAGGATTAACCTCAAGTAAATCTGTTTCTGAGCAGGGTGGAAAGGTAAATGGAGTAATTGGATTGCAATCAACAGTTTATTCAGATAAAAATAAACATTTTGTGATGCAATTTGACTTAAGTCAAAACTGAGATTTTAAAGATTTAGGTTCAATTAACTTTAAGGAGGTTTTAGAGAAATATTATTCTAGTAAGAATGTATCTGATTTAGAACCTATTATGAATATTTGATTTAAAACAAATCAAAGTCAATATACGAACTTAATTAATAAAATCTTAAATGATTATACTCAAGCGATAGGTAAAGAATTTAAGACTATAAGTGATCTAAAAGAATATATTGCAAAAACAAAACTTGCAGATATTAAGCAAAAATTTAGAGACAATGGATTAGAATTTATTGAAGAAATTCATATATCTAAAGATCCATATACTAAGAAAAATGTCTTTAATGAAACCCTTGAAAATCTTTATAATATCTTTAGTGAAAGAAATCAATTTAATGAGTTTATTAATTATCAATTAAACAGATTTCTTGAAGATAGTTCAAAAGCTTGAGAGAGTATATCTTCTGACAAAAATGTATATAAGGCGTTTTCTGCTAGAAAATGAAGTAACTGAATTTCTGAAAGAACTATTGAAACTGTTGATGAAAATGATGAGCCAATATCATATACAGTTCCTTATGTAACAATATATGATAAGGATGGCAAATTAAATCCTATGCTTTATTCATATTTTATTATGGATTCATTTTTAAGTAATGAATATAATAAAATGATGGTAGGGGGAGTTTATGCTCACCCAAATAAGAATAAAGAAGTTTCTGCAACAGAAGGATATCTTGAACATAGTTTTGCAAGCAGATGAATTTCTCAGGTAAAACGTATGGTTATTTATGGAGCTACTCACCACTCTTTTGCACAAGGATTAAAAAATGGAGTCGCTCCAAAAGTTAAAATGGCTGTAGTTGGAGATATTGGAGCTGCTGTACAAAATATTTCAGGTATGACTGATAGTGTTGATTCTATGGATGGATCTGGATTTACAAGTCCATATTTTTCTAGACAACAAAATGTATCTCTAATTGATGCTAAAGTAGGTAGAAATAAAAAAACTATTTTAGCAGATATGAATGGAGAATATGGTTTACCTAAATTATTAAAGTGAGCAGAATATGAGATTACAAATGCTAATAGACGTACATCATGAGGATCAGATATCAAGTTAGAAAATATGTTTAGAAAAATGCATAATTTACTATTTGATCCTAGTGTAACAATAGTTTATGATAAAGTATTTGATAATCTTTTCTATAGAGAACCTGATAACCAAACTTATTGGAAAATAAATCATGTAGTTATTAATAACAATGTAGCTCAAGTAGAACGTATTGAAACCGATATATTTGGCAATATAATTGGAGAAAATAGTATACTTGATACAGATATTAAAATTAGTAGTATATATGATTTAGATCAAATATTTGGTGGAGCATGATCAATGGAATACAATGATACCATGAAACAATTATATTGATCAGAAAATAATTTAGATGTTGTTAATGATATTATTAATGATAATAATCTAAAGGATTATATGATTGGGTATCTTGTAAATAAATCTGCTATTAAAGTAGGAGCTTCTAATGTTAATGGTGATGATATTTGAACTAATGATTCTGATTTATGGTTTACTACAATGTCAACTAAGTTTGGAGGAGTTCAGATGAATGCAGATCACGAACTTGATGAAGCAGAAGTTACTGAAATGACTCAGATGATTAGTGCTCTTGAACAAAATGGATTTACACACGATTTAGCAACAAAAGTATATCAAGAAATTGGTAAATTATGTCATGATGCTATTGCAGAAATTCATGAAGTTCTTGAAACAGGAGATCAACAAGCCTTATATGAAATTTATGGTAAAGCTTTAGTTAAAGCTTTTCAAACAAATAATAAAGATACTTTAGGACTTGCACAATCTTTTATAAAACTTGCTCAACAAAGTTTTAATGAAAAGAAAATCGATTATAAAATTCCTTTTAGTGCAGGTACTATTAATGGTATCTTTAACTCAACAGTTACATCTTCTTTAGTAAAAGATGCAATTAGACGTCATTATGATGGTGTTGCATCTGTATTAAATCCATCATATGGAATACAACAGTATTTTAACTGAGGAGGATATAACTATAACTACGATGAACTTTTAGATTTAGTAAGAAAGGTAGGTAGAGCTACAGATCCTCGTCTTGCAGATTTAACTATTAATGAAGCAATGCAAGGTCCTTTTGTTACTCGTAATGGAGAAAATCTTATTAACCCATTTGTTACAGAACTTACTGCTGAAAATCCTATCGATTTTGAAGATACATTAGTAGTTTATAATGATCCGATGTTTAATGGAGAAGAACCTTTATTAAACGAAGAAGGACAGAGACTATATCAAGGATATATGGGAAAGGTTACTACTGATATGTATGATATTGTAAAAATTGATAATTATTCAAAATACGATTGGTATAAAAACTTAGATAAGAGATATGCACAAAGATTATCTTTACGTCCAAAAAATCTTAAAGGCTCTGATACAATATTTATTATTGAGGGAGAAAAACATAGTATTTTTGAAGGAGATATAACTCGTGCATTACATTATCTTAATGGAACCTCTAGTACTACTGTAGAATCTCTATATGATGAGTTAAGATCTAATATTAAAAAGGAACTTGGGCTTAAAGGAAAACCTGAAAAAGATTTAACCCCTGAGCAACTAGAATGAGTTAATATTATTACTACAGAGAGAATAGCTCTAATTCGTAGAGCAGCAGGAACATTAATTCCTAGTGCGGGAGAAATCGATATTGACTTTATAGAAAACTCGTTACATAAATCTCAGCAAAAATTATTAAATGATTTAGCTGATGGTAAGATGATCCAATGAAAAGGTATATATGTACAACCTGAATCTGTACAAGTAATTCCTGCCCAGATTATTATGGGTAAATTATATGCTAAACAATTAGGTCTATTGCCAGGAGATTCTATAGCTAAAATTAAGCAAAGAGGAGCTGAGTTCTTTAAAGAGAGAATTCAAGGTTATTATAACAATGATAATCCTGATCCTGAATCTTATGATATAATATTATTTGATGGAACTGGAAAAAAACTTTATGTAAAAATTGGAGACCAAAATCTGAATAATTTATATAAGGATACTTTAACTCCAAATGGAGATTTTACTATAGTTGATAATTCTGTTTACTACAATGGAAAAGAAATAGCATCTGCAGAAGGTAAGAAGTTTTATAAATATACTGATACTGCGGGAAATACACATGACCTAGTAATTGTAGATAACTTTGAAAGATTTTCTGAAATTAATAACTCTAGAATCTATAATAACTATAAGTATAACTATACATTATCTAATTACAAAAATTTAATTGCAAATCAATTTACGTCAGATAATGTTACTTTATCATATTATGATGATTTTGGAGATGTTAAAACTAGAGAAATTTTAGATTACAAATCTATAAATCCTCAAGTGTTAATTCAAATGTTAAGCGATAATCAAAATATTAGATTTAGTAATAGAATTATGAAAATTGCTAATAGAAAATATAAAGCATTTGAGCAAAGTTTAAGATTTGTAGGTACTCGTATTCCTTGTCAGTCAATGCAGTCATTCATGCCAATGGAAGTAGTTGCATTTACTGATAGCGATATAAATGAGGTCTACGTACCAACCAATCAGACATGGTTGCAAGGGTCTGATTATGATATCGATAAAGTTTATATATTAGGTTATTCTATTTCTAATAATGGAGAATTACTTACAAATGCAGAAGATCCAAAAATGTCTCCATTTTTAAAACAGGATGCTCTAAGAAATACAATTGTAAATGGCATATTTGATGTAATACTGAGTCCTAAAAATCAAATTAACCTTACAATGCCTATTACAACATCTCATATGCAAGAACTTGCAAGTAAATCTGTATTAGGAGAAAGTGCAAAAATTATGAATCCTTATAATTCTGCTAGTAAATATTTAATGCAAATTCAAAATATGGTTGGTAAAACTGTAATTGGTAATGTTGCTACAGGATTAAAGAGTTTCTTTGCATTATCTAACTTATATAATACTAGATTTAAACAAGTTTATGATAGTATTGTAAATAGAGATTTTGATACAACTAGACAACTTTTAAGTAGATATTCATTTATTAAAGGTTCTCAACGTAATGGAACAGAACAATTAATTACATTAGCAAATGTAGATTTTTCTATGTTTGAAAATGATCCTGAATGAATTTCTAAATATGCAGTTCCTGCAGATATTGCAAATAATATTATTCAGCTAATAGACTTCCAAAGAAGATTAACTGATAAATCTCTTGATATGGGAGAGTTACTGAATGCTGCAACAGATAATGCTAAGGAGTTAATTCTTAAGAAAATTAATGCAGACTCTAATTGAGTTGATCTTTATGTATATAGTTTAATGCTTGGAGAGGATTTAAGAAGAATTGGAGATTTAATGGTATCCGAAGAAGTTACTAAACTTGTATCAGAATATAATACAAATCTTTGAACAGATCCAATTCCAAAAAATAAAATTCATTTCATTGATCAAGCTATTGATGATCCTTCAAGATATGCAGTTTATAAACCAAATGCATCTGAAGCTGATATTAAAAAAGCAAATGAGAGAACTGAAATTTTATTTAAAACATTAAAGAAGAAAGCTAAAGGTGCAGAAGAAATTAGAATTCTAGGTAGATTATTAAAAATTAATCAAGGACTTCCTACAGATAAATGAGGAAAGTATTCTTATATTAAGGGAATTGAAACATTTATTAATGATAAGTTTAAAGATGAAATTGGAGAGAAATTTAATCTACTAAAGTTTGCTGCTAATGAAGAATACAGATTACAACAAATTGATAACTATGAAAAAGTTAAGACTACATTTAATATATTAGATGTTATAGCTAGTGTTCCACACTTCAAAGAAATGTTTAATATTCTAAGTGTTGATAATGAAGTTCTTAATCGATTATCAGTTAGAAATCAAGTTGAATCTATTGTTATAGATGAAACTACTCCTAAAAGAGGAAGTAAGTTATCTATAGAAGAATTTAGACAAACTAGAAATAATGTAGATGATTTCTTAATTGATTCATGAATTAAAACTAAAAATTTAAGTTTCCAAGTTCCAGTTAATCAGAAATATAAGGTAGAAAATTCTATTTTAATTAATAAAGATGAAAACTTTATAATTAATCTAGATAATAAGGATAATATTGATTCATTTAGAATGTATATTGAGGATTATATTATTCCTACACTTAAAGAGAAGTTACCTGATAACGCATTTATTAAATATTTATGTTTTGGATTAAAAACTGATTCAGAAGGTAAGGAAAGAGGTTTTTATAAACTTCCATTTAATATGATGCAGATAGATAATAGTCAAAAGACTAAAGCTCTTTATGAACAAATTTTACGGGATTTTAATAGTTTAAATAAAGTTACGATTCCTGAGTTTGGAGCTCTAAATCCTGTTAATGCCTTCTATTTATATAACTTAATTGTTAATAAAGATGGTTTTGGGCAGGCTTCATTAACTCGTTTATTTGAGGACTTAGTAGCAAGCGGAGATAATTCATTATGGGTTGTTGATTATAATAATTGAATTGACCAACAAAATCCACAAGAACTTGCAAATACGTTCCTAAAACGAGATCCAAATGATAGTATGGCAGAAAGAGCAGAAGCAGTACTTATCAATGCCGCAAATGAAAATGTTGAAACTATTGGATTTAAATCTGAAGAAAATACTTCTTTAGATAGAGACTATAATGATTCAACTACAGACACTACTAAACCAGTATTAGTATCTGATGGAAATGAACAGTATAGACAAGTAAGATTCAATATTCCTAAAACGGATATATCTGTTGAAGAAGCTTTAAAAATTGCTAAAATTATTGAAGTTGCAGAAACAAAAGCAGATAAAAATAATGAAGAAATCGATTCTTATATTGATTTTGACTATTATGATGAATGAGGTGTAGCTGAAAGTGTAGCAGAGTTATTTGATGAAGGATATGATCAAAGAGTATATGCTGTAACTAATAAACTAATAAGCGCACATGATAGATTAGTAGATGAGCTTGATAATATTAATACATCTTCTAAAAACCTTATATCTAGAACTCTAAAACACATCATCTTTAATTCAGGAGCTTTTGTTAGAACTGATCCGAATCAACTCACTTTATTTGATAATGGACCAACCAAATTCTATGACTTAAAAACTCCAATGTCTACTAAGATTACAGAATTAGTAAAAAATGTAAATTCTTTACAAAATATAAGATTAGTAACAGATCAGGATGTAATTAATGAAGACACTGCAACTAAAAATGCAAAAGGATTTATTAAAGAAGGAATAATTTATATTAATATTGATAGAGCTACAGATGATACTCTAATTCATGAATTCTCACATCTATACTTAGCAGATGCCAGAAATATGTATGCTGAGTATTATTATAAGATTTTAGGTAATATACAAGATACTGAATTATGAAATAGAATGCGACAAAATCCTTATTATAAAAATAAGAAAGGATCTGACTTTGATGAAGAAGTTTTAGCAACTATGATTACAGACTATTATAATGGATATATTAAATCTGATGCAGAATTAGAAATTATAGATGAAATTCTTTCAATTGCTAATCCTGAACTTAAAGCTATTATTAATAGTGGAGAAATCATGCCATTCTATGATAGTTTTATTCATGAAAACTATAAACTTAGTCAAAAAGTAGCTACAATCAAGAATAAATTAATGAATGATGATATTATAAAAGAAGATTGTAAATAATGGCAAGAAATTGTACATACGAAATTACGATAAACGGTGAAAAGAAAGTGTTCAACTCCGAAATGGAGTTGGACACGTTTCTTGACAACTACGTTCAAAATATGGTAGTTGATAATGTTGATGCAACACTACAAGTAGATCAACAACAAGTCACTGTAGATAAAATAAGTGAAGCTATAAAAAAATATAAATCACTTGCTACAGAGTTTGAAATAACAAATGAAGACGGAGAAAAGGAAATTGCTCTAAAATTAGATAAATCAATGGGTGTTACTAAGTTCCTTACAACTTATGGAGATCCTTTCGATTTAGCTAAAGTATTAGTTACAAAATTTAATCTTGAAGAGTATCTGAAAAGAGAAAAAGAAAGACTAATGAAAAAAGGCATGACTTCGAACGAAGCAGATAAATATTTGGAGGATCTACAAAAGAGTTGAACTCAACTAACCGATTATGGTACAGAAGTACATAAACTTTTTGAATCTGTAATTAATCCTGAAATAGAATATACTCCAAAATTATTAAATGAAGAGCAAGTATCATTATTACAAAATCAATTAAGAGATTTTATAGAAGATACTAAAGAAAAATTCGGAAGAGACTGTAAATTTATTACTGAAATACCAATTGTTTCTGAAGATATAGCTGAACCTTATAAAGAAGCAGGATTAAATTCAATTAATGGTAGAATTGACTTATTAATTGTAGATAAAAATGGTAATGCACATATTCGAGATTTTAAAGTATCTCGAAAAGCAGTAGGAGCTTGAGATGAAACTAGAAATGCATTATTAAACAATGTATGAGCTTCTACTAAAAAATTAGGTGCAGCATATCAGCTAAACTTCTATAAAGCTATGTTAGAACAACAAGGTATTAATGTAGCTACAGTAGGAATTATTCCTGTTAAACTTGATATTGATTATAAAAAAGATAATTTAGGAAATGATAATTTATCTCAAATTGATAATTTATCAGGTGTATACATTGATTCTGATAATATTATAGTAAATCCATCTAACACAATTGGAAAATATTACGATAGAGTTAGAGAAATTATTCCTATTAGACGTTTAACAGATTCATTTGATATCATTAAAACTATTGAAGAACCTATGAGTAAGTTCTTTCCTAATTATGAACTATCTTCAAAAGTTCAAAGAAAGAACGCAAACTTTAAGTTTTATAAAGAAAAAATTGTTCAATATATTAGTTCTTCTGACCCTGAAGCAGGCTATGGAAAATATAGATTCTGAAATGAATATAAAACTAAAGATCCTGCAAAAAGTAAATGAGAATATGCCCAAACAGAAGAAGAGCTTGATAAAAAGTTAGAGAATTATATAAGAAGTATTAATGAACGACGTGGAAATGAGTTAGCCGATATTGCTCAGGATATCATTAATGTTCAACAGGGATCAATGGATATTAATGATATTGCAAAGGATAACCCATATAAAGGAGACTTCTTACGTAGACATATTGAAAAATATATCGAAGGAGAATGACAATTTGAAAATAATCCCTCATTTATTTCTGCAGGTTTATTAGTATTTACAAAAAATAAAGTATTAGAAATAGTATCTATTACAAATAATGTTACTCATCAAACAGTTAAACTTGAAAAGGGAACAAATATTTTAGGTTCAACAATAGCTAATCGAGATGTTGATGAACATAAAATAATGTCTGCGACAAACGGAAATATTGACTTAATTAAAGTAATGGCATTACTAAATAGCGATGCTATTAAATATGAAAATTATCGAATTAATAAAATTGAAAGTATTAATATTTGGCAACAAACTGGTTCAGAGCAATATTTTGATAAGTTATATGATAACTTTGTAGAATTATGTAGAATACACAATGTTCCTATAAATCTTAAAAGATCAAACTTTAGTTCAACTCTTGAATCTGTGGTAAGTACAATTACTGATATATGTGGTCCTGAAAAACTAAAACATATTGGAAATTGAGCTGTTACATTTAGTGCCGATGATGTTATTAAAGGTGGAGAATTTCTAAAAAATAGAATGGAAGAACTTAGGAAACTAGATAACGCTCAGGGATTGCGTAAAGCAATACATACTGGGCAATGAAATTTTGATGATCCTTTACAAACTTCCTATATGTTACTTGGAAAAGCTCTTAACAAAGTAAGAGGATATGAAGTTTATATTGAACCAGATCCTGCAAAATGAGTTAGTGTAACAGGTAGTTTTCACGCAGGAACTAATATTACAAGTATTAATAATTCTCCTTCATTAACAGCTCAAGAAGTTGGACGAATAGTTGCGGTAACAGAGACTAAGATACGTCGACAAGAATTAGCTTGGGATTCTAAGATTAGAAAAGTATTTAAGGAATTTTATAAATTTAAAGATCAAAATCGTTTAATAGGTGGAGAAGTAAAATATTTTGATAATCTATTTAGAAGAGACGAAAATGGTAATATTACAAAAGAGTTTATGTTAAAAGACGTTAATGATAGTTCTTTAGCTAAAGAAGAAAAAGCATTAATAAAAACATTTACAGAAATTGTAAACCAACTTCGTTTTGAAGGAAATCCTGGACGTTATCAACAAGCAATAGAAGATGGAACTTATTATCAAGTTCCTGTAGCTATTGGTTCTATGAAATCTCAATTCCATAATAAAGGTTTTAAAGAAGGTCTTAAAATGGAGTATCAAGAAGTTACTAATATGTTAAGACTATTTGAAGAACAAATGAAGGATTTTGATCTTGCTAAAGATGCACAAAGAGTATACAATAAATTTAAAATTGGAAATGATACTCGAGAGCAGATTATATCAAATCATGGGATAAATAGTCTTGAAACTCAACTCGAAGATTTATTAAGAAGCTATATTCATGCATATGTTGCAGAAGCAGAATATAATGATATTATTCCTCAAATTCAAGGAATTAAAATAGCATTACAGTATAATCAAGCAATGTATGGACAGGAAGCAGAAAACTTACTTGAATTTCTTGATAAATATCTAACAGTTAATATCTATAACAAACCTATTATGGATAAAGGTTTACAACCTGTTTATAAAACTTTAGCTGCAATTAAAAAATTTACTACGGCTACTGCTTTAGGTCTTAACTTAAGATCTGGACTTCGAGAAATGATGCAAGGTATGTGAATTCATATTAGTAGAGCTATGACAAATGCTTATGGAAAAGATCAATTTTCTGGAAAGGATTTAGCTGAGGCTTGAGGAATTATCTTTAAAGATAGTCCGAAGCGTATTGCTACTTTAACAAAAGTTGAAGCTTTAAATGCAGACTTTGGTATGGCTAACATGGACGCCGACATAGTTCAAAAAGAACTCAGTCAATCTCGTAATGGTATTAAGAACTTTAATTCTGATATGTTATATGTTTGTAATAGAGCTCCTGATGTATATCATAGAATGGGCTTATTAATTGCAAAAATGATTCATGATGGATGCTGAGAAGCATATAGTTTAAATTCAGATGATGAATTAGTATATGACTTTAAGAAGGATAAACGTTTTAATGTGTTTACTGCTGCAGGAGCTGATGTAAATTCTGAAGCTTATAAGAGACAAGAAGGATTATATGAAGCTTATAGACAGCAATTCAATCAAGAAGGATGAAATATTGAAAAAGGACAACCGTTACCTAGAGCCTATACTGTTAGAGAAGCAACAAGTATTAAGTCTTTTGCAGAACTTTGTTTTGGACACTATGATAAAAATACTCAGATGCTTGCTAAAAGTATGTTTATGGGAGCTATGATGTTACAATTCCGTACATTCCTTTCTGCTAAACTTGAACAATGGATTCTTAAACCTGGAACTTATGATCAAGGTAAGTTTGTAGAAAAATTTGATGAAAATGGAGTTCGTTATGTAATGATTCAATCAACAGGAGAAAATGGGTTACCTACTACAAGAATTGATCTTGAAACAAATGTAAAAGAAGGAGAAACAGCTACTCCTTATGTAGAATGGCAAGGAAGATTTATTGAAGGTATTGCTTATTCTATGATTGATTTTCTAAAAGCTATAGGTAAAATGGATTATAATGAATTTAAAGCATTATGAGCTAATCCAACTAAAAAGGCTAATTTTTATTTATTCTTAACTGATTTAATATTTATGAGTCTAATAATGTGGATGATATATGCAGTATTCCTTTCAGAAGAAAATAAAGAAGAATTAGGAGCATTAGGACACTTAGGAGCTATGGCTTTATATACATCATTTCAAGATGGTCCAATTCAAAATATTGTTGCACAATTTGCAGGAGACTTAAATCCACCTGCATACTCTATTATTAAGAATATTGTAAATCAAAGTACAGCTGTTATTACTGGAGATAAAAATCTCTGGGAAGGAGCTACAAGTACATTTGGATTTATGAGTGATCTTAAGTATATTGGAGATAAATTAGATTAAAAAAAATAACCTCTATCCGCATAAGCAGATAGAGGCAAAAGAAATCCCCTTACTCGCAATTAAGCAAGTAAGGGGATTTTTCATAGAAGTAAAACAATTTATTTTTTAAAGATCAACACCTGGTAATATTATATTTTCGCTCTTAGAATAATCAATAAATATATGCCAAACAAAGAGTCCGTTTTCAGTTATACATGAACCAATATATAATTTATTACTAGTATCAAAAGCTTGACCAGTACCAATTATATAAACATCAACCTCTATTGTTGATTTATCATCTGTATCTATTATAGCTCAAATTGTAGGTGTATTTCTTTGGCTATCAACATATAAAATTTCTGCACTACTAGGTAATTTAATCGTTTGAGGATAAGTAAAATCTAGAGGATATTTATATATAATTTTATTCATTATTTCTTAGCTTTTTTACCGCTATTACAAATGGTACAAGTAGAAGTACCTGATTTCTCTCCAATATTAAAAACACGAATAAATTTTCCGTATTTTTCATCTTGAAACTCATGTGTAATTTTATTATCTGCGCAGTTTTTACAGAACTTAATTTCAGTAGCCATATACAATATTTTTACATTTATTAAATAATTCTTTTAATGTACCATTATTTACTAACGATATATCAAATTTATGTTTTTTATAAAGAGTATCTAGTTCTCTTTCTGAAGAATGTAAACCTATACTACAACCTTTTCTTGTTACATGAATAATAAAGGCATTGTATTCTTTTACTACTTCATTTTCAATTGCAAATCTTTGATCTGCAATTACAATATTACTTTTATTTCCACTTTGAAGTGTTGAATATATCCATAATTTATCTCCAAAATATTTACGCATTATATCTGTACCAAAATATTGTAATATTTGTCTAATAGATAAATTATATTCTATAGCTAAATTTCTATTTTCTTTTTTTAATTCTCTAGCGAATACTTTATCTGTAGGTTCATTTCCAAAAGTTCTTACTCTACTATCGTAAAGTAAAAACTTCTGAAAATCAAAATGATAATATTCTTTAAATTCTCTATCATCAAACTTGCTCTTATCTACATTCATCATGATAGATAACATTTCTTTTAATTTATCTGCATAATGTACTATCTTTCAATGCTTTGAAATCATAAACGGTACAGGAGTAAAATTTAATGCAGAAGCAATATTATAAGAATGTAAACAAGTTGGAGTATTTAATAAATAGTTTAGATATTTAGCAACTTCATCTTTTCCACTTCCTTTAAAACCTTGAATAGCTATTATATTTTTCACTTATTCTAATGTAAAATCGAAGTTCATAGGTATAGCATCAAGTTGCGACTTATGTTCAGCCCATTTCTTTTCAAAACTTTTCTTGAGTTTGTCTATAACTATCTTTCTAGCCTTTTCTTTATCTGCATCATTTGTACTACTTTTATAAAGTTTATTTATAATATTATCAGTAATGCCACTATAAACCTCTCTTTCAGAAATTCCTAATGTATTTAAAATTTGTTGAAATCCTACACTTTTAAAAGCAGAATTACTTGTAATAGTATTCCAGTTACTCATAAGTAGAATACCTACAGAACAAGCTGAATCTGGAATATTATATCCAGAGAGTAATTTAATACCCATACCTACAACAGTAGGATCTTGAGATCCTAACATTCCAGATAAAGATTTAAGATCATCATCTGTAAGATTAGATAAATTATTACTTACAAATTTATCTAATTCTGTATCATATATTACTTTCATATAATTATTTAAAATATTATTAACTTGCTCATACTCTGAATTATCTGTAAAGAAACAGCATTTACCTGAATAAAATAATGTACAGTCTGCAGGAATAATTCCTTCAGACATTATAGCTGAAGCAAACTGTTCAAGAGGATCTGAAGAGCTAGTATTTATCGCTTTATTAATAAAGTTGTTTAAGTCTTTACTACTGCTGCTTTGATAACAAGCTCCAGGTTTATGATCAATTAGATAATAAGTATCTTCTGATGGAGAATAATATAATTTAATGTTTTTATCCCTTGGAGCACCTCCTGAACTATATTTAGGCGTATATACACTATATTCTACTTTTGGCAATATACAAACATCTGCTTTTGCAGCAGTTAAACTACGTTTTATAGTGGTAGCTTCGCTTAGTTTAAATCGAGGATATTTAGATTTAGGATCAAAATATACTCTTTTCACTCCAGCTAAACTTGTTAAAGTTTTAGAAGAAATGATAGTTTCTATACTATCACTATCTCCTAAATACATACCAAATACTTTTTCTGCACAAAAAGGACTAGTATAATAGCAATCGTCTCCAATATGTTGTTTACTCCCATTAACATCATAAACAACAATCATATCTGCAAGGCAAGTGTTACTTATGTTGTTATAACAGTAACCATTATTACTATTTCCTTGTCTTCTATAATAGTCACAAACAACTATTCTTAATTTTGTATCATTTAAATTAAATAACATATTATATTAATTTTCTAGCTACTTTAGGATTTAATAACAATTTATTGCATCTTGTAGGATGATTTTTTTGGAGAGTTTTAATTAAACTGAAAATCAAATCCTCAGAAAATAACATCTTATCATGCTCAATAATTTTAAGAATTCTATCAACAGCTACTTCTGTTTTACTACCTTTTGTATCAAAATATAGATTTACAAAATTACAGAATCGAGTTGTTAAAACTGCAGCAATATCTGCACGATAGTTAGTACCATCATATACTTGTTTTGCTAATTCTCCTTTAACATAATCCCAATCTTTATTTAACATTGTATCTGGGTCCATTAATTTATCTAACTTATTAGCAATAAATGTAGTAAATAAGTTTCCAATAACGTTTTCTTCAGATGTAAAACATCCTTGAGCAATATTAAGAATTAAACCTAAAGTATTTGTATCAGACCAATCTTTAAATCCAGAAATAGTATTAGCAAAAGTTACTAAACTTCGAGGATTAACTTTTTGTACTCCTCCCTCCTTGTTCATAATCTCAGGATAAGATAATACGAAATTGATAAAACGACCATCAATACCCTCTTTCTCAGCCCAACGAGCCCATACATCTTTATCAAAACCTAATTCGAAACTAATATATCGAGTCTTTTGGGCATTATCCATAGAATTAACATTATAATCACCATTATCTGGATTAGAAGTTAATATAATAGTACAGTTAGGTGGTAATGACCAACTTATATATTCTCCTCTATCTATCAACTCCATGGTAGCTTGTATAAATCTAGGCATTTTTGTTACCGTATAGGCTCTTTATCCTATACTTCTACGTCTTCTTTTAGGTTATAACGTAGTTCAGACTATATCATCACTATATAATAGTGTAGCGCACTCGTGGTACTTTACTATCCATTTCTGGACTCCATGTACTAGTCGTTGAACTTTCTAATTATTACTAATTAGCTTAGCTGCTGATTGACCTCCTCAGGCTTTTCCAGCAATTCACGCTATTTTATGCGGACCTCTAGATTTTATACTTTCATTTATATCCTCCTGCAGTAAGATTCTTTCTTATAGCTCGAGATATATTACAAATTTTTAGTTCTTTTTCAGCATCTGTTTTTGAATCTCACTCTTTAATAAAAACATTATCAAGTGAATATTGAATAACAGGTACTTTCTTATATTTCTTTTTTAGTTTAGAAAGAGTTTCTTTTAATTCAAACGATCATCTATATCCACCAGCAGTATAACTACGATTATTACATACACTACATATTGCAGTAACATCTTGATTAGTAGCTCTAGCCGCATCTGTTATTGATTTGTAACTTTGAATATATTTTCCTTCTAAATTATACTGATATACCATTTTTATATTAACTGGAGAATGTGTTTCATAATATTTCTTTTTAGAAATACTTATTCTATGTTTATATTCTTCATCTCTAATGATATTCTCAGGATCTAAAATATGATTTATATAAGGTTTAATACTATCTATATAGTATTTTTCTCTATTAATTCTATTTTCCTCAAGACAAATTTCTATAACTTCAAAATAAATATTATCAATTCCATATTTATTATACAAGTTTTGCATAGTATGATTATAGTGTTTATTTTGTTTTAAAGTAGTTAAATGTTGTCTTAATCTATGCTGAATATTTTTTGAACTTCCTATATATTCTTTATTGTGAATTTTTATTTTGTAAATTCCACAAACTTTTTTATAAACTTTAATCTTTTGTAATGTTAATTTTTCCATATTTTTTAAATTTTATATCAAAGATACTAAATTTATTCAGGGAAACAAAACTTTACAATATATTTTTTAATCCGCACGATTAAAGTCATCAAGAATTAGAATTGTGCCATTTTCATTTTGTGAAGTAGGAACCCATGCAGGAAGGGCGTATCCCATTCGAGATATATTGTCTTTAATTCTATAACCCTCTGCAATATAAGAATCTAGTACATCTGCAGATACCCAGAGACATTCCTCATCCTTAATCACTATTTCATTTTCTACAACAGGCATTCCATCATCGTCAAGTCGAGGACGCTCTGTACAAACATAATACTCTTTAATGGGAAAACCAATAAGATCACCTAATTCCTCTAACTGAGAAAGATTAAGTTTAATACAGTCCATTCCTCTTTCTTGAGCTAACTGGATAATAGCAGAAGTTTTACCTAAACCAGATTCACCTACTACTTCAATGGCAGTAGTTTTTTTATGCTCATTATATAATCGTTTATTATTATCAATAATATAACTAACCAACGTTTTTAATTCTTCAATATTAATTGTATTTATATTTTTCTTCATATTTTATGGTATAAAAATAGTGTGTCCTGGATATTTTTGGGTTTTATGCCCATTACTTGTAATAACCCACATCATTTGCCGCATAGGTTTGAATGTATCTAAAGGAGCATAGCCGTCAGTAAAAAATACTAAGGTAGTATATTTATTTAGATTAGCATTATAATAATCTACTACAGGCTTGAAGTCAGTTCCTCCTCTACCTGTAATCTTTCCATCAAACTTTCCCTTATATTCATATATTCTATGAATATCTGCATCACATTCTACAATAGTTACCATGGACCCAGTTTTATATATGTGATAGATTTCACTAAAGAAATCTTGTAATTCTGAATCACTTACAGATCCAGATGTATCAATTCCAACAAGAATATGTTGTTTATGCTTTACTTTAATTCCTGCACTTCCAACAAATCTATTAGACTCTTTTCGAAGAGATTTTTTTGTATAGGTTTTAAATGAATTTCCTAATAGTCTTCGGAAATACATTTTCCAATTAAATATAGGAGGATCTACTTTAAATAATGCATCAATTATTGATTGAAATTCTCTTGGAATGCTACCTCTACTTTTAGTAGTAGCTGTAGCTGCTTCTTTTAATTGATGCTCAGTTTGATTTTGCATTAATTTTTTTCCTGCTTCATCAAGATTTTGATATTCTTTCCAAGACTTATGATCATCAGCTCCTCCACTAATTCCATCAAGACCTTGTATTGTGCCTCTATTCCCACTACCTGATCCTTTCTGTCCAGACTGAGAATTTTTCTGTGCATATTTTATTAGCTCTTCATAATAATATTTTGCACCTTTATCCTTTTCTAAGTTTTTTACTAAATCAGGATATTTGTCTTTTAGTTGATCCCACATATTATCAGGAACATCTTTTATGTATTGATCACAAACTAAATCACAAGCAATATTAAATAATTTATGATCACTAATTCGAAGTTCTGATTCAATAAACATGTGGTTAAAACATATATGAATTAGCTCATGTTTTAATAAACCTAACTGCTGACTGTCAGTTAATTTATCTCAGTAATTAGGATTTATAACTAGTTTAGAATTTACTCCATTTCTAGAAACACAAGCTGTATCTACATATGTATCAGATATTTCTTTATTTAAATTAAGAAGAAAGAGCCCATAAAAGGGCTCTCTAATCATTAATTCTTTACATGCTTTAATGAGTTGCATATCTTATAATTTTAATCTTCATGTGGAAATTTATCGATTTTTTGGCATCTAATATTAGATAATAAACAACCTAAAGCTTTAGCTTCATCATCGTATCCACTATATATAACTATACCTTCTTTATTTCATACAGTTACAGTATTTGTTTTAGAATTTCAATCTGCATAAAGATGTTTAAAAGAATGTTCTTGTTCTTCATCTACATGATCATACTGTACTGTTTCTTTATAATGGCTCATTTTAAATATAATTTTTCTCCTTAAACTGTATATACAGTTTATCTGCTAGCTCTGCTGCTTGGGGATGAGCTCCTATTGCTCCGTATAATGGACTACGTAACTTAAAGAATTCTTTCCATTGTTCAAGAGTTCCAGTCATTACTAATTCTGTTTTAAGAGCATTAGGAAGAACTGATCTTGCTTGTTGGGGAGTCCACTCGCAATATTTAACTAAGTACTTATAGGTATTTTCAGCTTCCAAAAGCAAGTCTATAAAATATTCATGTTCAGATAAATCAGTTCTAATAGAAGAATCATCTTTATTAGTAAATTGCTGTTCCTCATAATCAAGCCAACAAGGAATAATGTAAGTAAGTTCATTATTAAACTTATCCTTAGAGTAGTTACAGTACAATTAGTTATTGTTCAAGCTCTTTATCTTGAACTCTCTGAGTTTCCTCAGAGTATCGGACTATATCTTCATCCTTTATAGGATGTCCAGCACTCGTGTCTAAATTATATTCTAAGAGTTCATAATTACCAGTCTCAGTATCATATACAACTGGAGTATTGACTGGGATATTTGTATAACCACAATCCCAAAATTCGTCAATAAAAATTATTACTTTCATAGTTTCATTAGTTAGTCTCTGAACCTTCCAACTTTGTTAAAGGTTGGCTTGGCTGCTGATTAGCATGATTTAATACTTTTCTACAAAACTCGTATAATTGTTCCATTGTCATAACATGTTTACTTAAGTTAGCTTGATAAGTTACCCATTGAACATTACCTTCAATATACCCTTTAGAGGAGTCTATTCTATCAAGAGAAGCTTCTTCTATATTAGGGATATAATCCCCAGTAATAGCACAAATTTGTTTTTGTTCTTGAAATAGATTCCATAAGTATTCTATAGACACTTCAAAAACATAGCCTCTTTTCTCTGCTGACCTCCTTAATCTAGTATGCTCAGTAAGAGTTAAATTACTAACTCTTCCATTTGCAAAAGTTGTTCTTTCTGCTCTTAATTTTTGAGAGCATTTCTTACAAGAAAAATCTTTATGCTTATAAAGTAGCTCTGTAGGGAGTCTATAAGTAATAGTTCCACAATCACATTGTACTTTGTACTTCCCATATCCATTTTCATAAATAGGTCCTTCTAGTATAGTCCAATGTTTAATGTGTTCTCCTATTTCAAACTTATGAGTAGCTCTTCTTCTTGAACAAGATTTACAACTTAGAGTTTTCCCTCTTAATAAAGCAGTGCTTGCAACATCCCTTATTGCTCCACAAGAGCACTGGCACTGCACATAAACATGTCCGTGTTTAGAAAATCTCTCCGTATCTATAACAGTCCATTCTCCAAACTTGTCTCCAACTTTTAGTTTTAACTTTTCCATTCCTTTGTTTTTTATGTGCAAAGATAAGGAAAAATTTTGATATATACAAGTATTTTATAGAAATACTAAATTTTAGCCTTCCAGCAGTTCACTGGATTTTCATAATAGATCACTCTATTATGCCGCCATCTGACGGGTGCTTTCCTGAGCAAAAGAGAATACTCTGTGACGAACTAACTCATGAGAAACTCCCCTGTCACAAATGAAATGTACAGTTACTCTTTTCTCATGATATTCGGTAGGCTCACATAGATACTGAAGGTCTGCCATCCACCCATTTTCATACAAAACTCTGTAGTTGGTGGTTATATAGTAATGAGCCTCATGAGTCTTGTCACCATATACAATCTCTCCCTCATTAACTATTGAATAGGGATTATCAAAATACTTCTGTTCATCTCCTATAAGTTTATTACAGTCCCAAGGGATGTCAAGATAGATAGTACCATGCTCAAGCATAGCAGTATGCTGTCTATCTTTAATCATATTAACAAATTTTTCTGCAGAATCTTCTGTTATTAGATTCTCTGACTTATAGCATGTACGCCCTGCTTTCTCAATTTGCTTATAAATTCCTTGAATTCCTGAGCCTTGTTCAAGTATTTTTATAGATGGTTTAATTAGTCTCATATTCTTTAAGCTTATTTTCGAGATCTATTTTAGAAATACTTCCTACATGTTTCCAAAGTTCTTTTCCTTGATCATCTTCTAATATCAGTACAGGGATACTACGAATCTTATACTTTACTAATGTAGTATCTTCTGCTTCATCAACATCTATATCTCATACATCATATGTTGATTTTAATTCTTCTACAATAGGTGCTAATGCTTTACAAGGTCCACACCATGATGAATGGAAAAATAATAATTTCATTATTTTATTATTAATTTTAAGAGTTTTCTGTTTAAAATAAAGTTAATTGTTTATTTTTAAAGAAACTAACAATTTTATTAGCAGCTGATATATAAAATCTATAGTTAATATTACTTGGAATTGGTTGATCTTTTTCAATAGTATTCATAATAGTAACTCCAGAATCAGTTAATAGTTTAATATAATTTGATCGGTGATTATTAGAATCTACCTTACATTTATATAACCATGGTCCATCATTAGAAATATAATATCTATTAATTCTTTGAATTAGTTTACCATCATATTCAACTGAATAATCTCTACTTACTTTCTGATATGTAATAAACTTATTAATATCCTTACAATTTCTAATTGTTTCTTCAACAGGAACTTTATCTACTAAACATTTATTAACAGATTCGGGAATGATCATAGCATCCATTCCTTTTCCAAGTTTAACTTCATCTATAAACATTCCTTTCTTTTTCAGTAACTTAGGATCTTTTGTTTCAGAATAACCTTCCTTTACTGCAAGATAATCATTAATTGCATATTGATACATAGCTTCAAAACGATCTTCCTCTAAAGTTAACTTTGTTAACTTTTCCCATTCTCTACAAATGTTTTGAAACTCAACTTCCTTGTCTTTTGGGCGCAGAACAAATAAGCCATCAGTGTTAGCTTGAATAATTTTACAACCTATTGCAATTAGCTTCTCAGCTAACATCAATAATAGAAGCTGACCATTAATTCTACAAATTTTCATATAAAAACGCAACTTTTTATACAGTTCTCTTATGAACTTCTATATATTTCTATATAGTTAAGACTATATCTTAATCCTATTTTTTAGGATTCTCTCCATTTCCATCACCATTAGCTTGTGATGTACTCCCTTGTGGGATAGTCGTTGAACTTTTAAAATTACAATATATTTTATTTATTTTTTCTAAAAACTCCTTCTGAGAAAAATTATTTTTCATTTTATTACATGTCCAACAGCAAGATACACAATTTTCTTTTATATATCCAATATTTGAATCAATTCTATCAATACCATTAACTGCCTCAGAAATACCATTCCAAGTTGTAGTTTTTGTATGTTTAGGAAAATCTCCACAATAATAGCATTTTCCTAGAACTAAATCTTTAAATTCTAAATCAGATAAATCTCAACTAATATTTCTTTGTTTTGCATTATTTACATAATGAATAAACATATTATATAATCTTGTTGTTAAAATACTACCATTTCTAGCATGACAACATTTTGGACAATGAATAATACCTTTTAGAGATTCTTTTTTACGAGAAAATTGAGAATGACAATGCTTACATTCTATAATATAATACAAATGTTTTCTATTCATCTTCTCATACTTTTCTAAATCAAAGCTAACTACTTTAAATTCATCGTTTTCTCAATTAAGTTCCTTATTTTTATACATTTATTATAATTTTACTTAGCTGCTGATTACCATGAGTAATTTTACTTTTAGGCTTCCAGCAATTAAAAGAGTTTATTATTCTATATATTACTATATAGCCAGACTAAAATTAATCTGCATAACAGTAAATGGACTATAGCAAAAATTGTGCTCATTTTGCAAATTTCCACTTAATCCATTAAGAGCTAATTTTAATGTTTCATTCTTTACTTTATTGCCATTATGCTTAGCTTCAATACGCTCATTCTTAATTTGAGAATAAACCTCAAGGAATTCTCTACCAAGATGCTGAGGATAAAATTCATGTTCAATTATCATACTCGGATATAGAGAAGCTACATCTATGTCACTGAGTATCTGATCGTTAGAAGGTATTATTTCCTCAGGTTTATTAACAGAATGTATACCTCCAACTCCAACACAATACTCTAGACCGTCTAATATAAAATGTTTTTCATATCCTTTTCTTCCTGGAGATACTGTTTGCTTCTTCATTTCTTCTAATACAGACTGAAGAATAGGAGTGTCAAATTTAACAATTGGAAGAATAACTTTACTCAAATCAATCATATCACAAGGAGAACGTAAGTCTTTAATCTGTTTCCAGGTCTGACCAGTTTTTTCAAGATATTTTTGAGTAATAATTTTCATACCAATGTTTACACCGTCCTTATTAAGTACCTTAACTCCATATTCATCTTCAATAGCAATTCTTAAATCAATATCTCTTTTACATCGATTTAATAATTCTTCAGTACTATCAACGTCGTTAACATTATACGCGATCATGTTTTCAATCTCCGATGCAGGAAGCCAAGATTGGAAGTCTCCTTCATATTCTTGTACACAACGGAATTGCATTGTTACTTGCATTTCTTTCAATCCAACTCTCAACTTCTGAGAATACAACATTGTAAGTAAATCCAAGGTTTCAAAATAAATTTTATATTTCCATTTACTCCAAGAAGTAAAGTTACTATCTGTAGATCTAATAATTTCATTACTAAGATTATATAAAGATTTGCAAACACTAAGATAATCAAGTGTTGACAATTTCTTATGATAATCAATAATATAATTAATTATAGGATTATCATAATGTAAATTATTATATCCACAAAATATTTTATCTGTAAAGAATTGTAGATCTGTAGTATAGTTTTTTGCTCAAATGCCATCTTGAGGTTCTTCTTGAATAGTTCAAAAGAAATCAACTAATTTTAAAAGATCATTTCGTCTTTCAGAAATTTCAAAATATAAATATTCTCCTGTTTCAGAATTTTTTACTGTACAGTGAAATACATTTGGAAATATCTCAATATCATAAACATATACAGTTTTACCTCGGATTAACATTCTATTATTTCGTATAATTTATTAAAATTTTCTTCCATTAACCAGAATTCATATCCATTCCAGTTAATATAATAACCTTTGACTCATTTATTTTCAGGATGTTGTAACTGAATTTTCTTAATTCTATCATAAAATTCATATTTAGTCATAGGTTCTACCTCTACATCAAAATTCTTAACTCGAGCTTTCATTAAAACGTTCCTTAAGGTTTACCTCTTTACATATCCATTCTCCATTTTTATGTAAATAATGATACTCAATCATTATTGGATCTAAATTATAGTAATCTTCTTCAGTTGGAGATATAATTGCGCCAGATCCATCTGCATAAAAACTTGTTGTATCTAAATCTGTTCCTAAACAAGATATATCTCCATTGGCAATTAGTTCAATAATATCATTTATATCATTCCAATTATCATGTAGAGTTTTCCCAACACCTTCTGGATATCCATCAAAATGACAATAAATTGAACTAACACTACCATATGGATTTATCATTCCTATTCTAGATCTAGTAGACATAAGATTGTAGTATTAGTGTTAAATACAATAAATTTTCCTGCAAAACTATATTATTGAGTGAACACAATTTATTGTATATCTGGATATAAATATTATATATTCTTAACATTTCTTTAACTTTTTTAATCAATCCTCTTCTACAAAGTATGAAGAAGGGCCATACTGATCAATTCAACCTTCATCATTAACAAGATGCGCATGACAATCAAAATCATCATAACTCATTAATTCTTGAACTTCAGGCCACTCAATAAGTATATATTTCATATTATATTTCGTCTAATTCTTGTTTTAGTAGCTCAGGATAATATTTTCGATAAAATATACGTATTGTATCTTCGCCTACTTGTAAATCCCTATTTTTATCCCGTTTAACAGCTTCTTTATATGGAATAACTATTTCCTTATATTCAATATTTGCATCGAAATTTGAGGCAATTTCTTCCCATTTAGCCCTAGTTTTAGGGTTAAGATTAGTAGCATCAATTATAACGTTATAACCTTGCTCTAAAGCAGAGGTAATAGTTGTTTCCTCAAGAGTATTAATTAACTTTTCCCGAGACGGAATCCAATAATCACCGCACATAAGTCGGAGATCGTCCCTATTCACCCGAATCCAAGTAGACTTTCCCTTCACGAACTCTTTCGCAAAAGTTGTTTTGCCACTTGCTAGTTTACGGAGGCCCCATTAAAACAAGCAATGTCTTGTTCTTTGGGGCCTCTTTATTTATATTTTCTTTCATTTTCTTAATAATATTGGAAGTTGATTTTCTATACCAAAATTTAACAGTTTACAAATTTCAGTACGCTTAAATAATTTACAATCAATACAATTAGTATTATTAACTTCTTTAATATGTCAATGTGGTATTAAATAAGTATAAAAACTAGTTCAATTTTTATGTGCAGTAATACTTATTACTCTTGCGTTTATAGAACCGTTGTATCCTATTGAACCATCACCATCAATAATACCTATTAACAAAGCAGTTCTTTGTTCAATGGTTAAAGTATCAATAAAACTATTACTAACTGGATTATAAGTTTTATTGTAATTAAATCGATACTTATCCATAAATTCCTTAATAGAATATTTATTATTAAATTGCAATCTATAACTTTTTGTCTTATTTCTATAAACTACATTAGGTCCATTAATATATTGTTGAAATCTTAATAAATGTTCTTTATCAATACTAGCTACTGATAATTCAAATCTATTTTTATAAAATGATCCATCTGCCAAAATAAACCCAATTCAATAATAACTTATTAAACTATTATTAAATAAATTAGACAAGCTATATTTAGGCTGATTAGAAGTATTATATCCTCCTGATTCATTTTTATGATATCTATTACAGTTCCCACAAACACTGTTATTAATTAGTGCTTTTTCGTATCGAGATTTCTTTTTATATATGATCTCTTTACCACATTTTGGACAAATTCGTTTTCTTTCCATATTATATTTACATTTAAATTAATATGCAAATATAATATAAATTTATCAATTATACAAACATTCCAGAAGCTGGAGGTCCAACCATTACAATTATTGTTAATTTATTTTTTGTCATAAAATTGCTTTATATACATAGGATGGACTTCCGTTAGAAAAGTACTTAAATCTTTTTGGTACTTATTTTTCATAAGTTCTTCAAGATTAGATTCTCTAGAAAACACATCTGGACGATTTACTTTAAACTCTCTAAGAATTTGTAATGCCCAATTAACTTCTATATACTTTTCTAAAGGAGTAATACTAGGATCTTTAATAATATAATTTCTAAACTTAACTAAATCAGGTTTTACATAAACATTAAGATATTCTTTTATCTTTCCTTTTTTATTAAGTGTAGAACATACATATGGTAAAAGATCCCCACAATCAGTTCTTTGAAACCAATCTTCAAAAGAAAAATATAAACAATGTTTTTCTTTATCATATTTGGTTTTAATGTTTCCAATGATAACTAAAAGATCAGTTTCAAAAAGAGAACAAGGAATTTTATAAATATACTTAATATCCTTGTTCTCTTTTAATTCCTTAATCTCTTCTTTATTCATTAGGTTTTATAACTCTAGGATGTGCTTCAATAGATGAAAGTTCACAAGGAGCACTTTCTAATAAATCATTATAAAATTCCTTATATGTATTATATATTTCTAATTTAACTTTTTGAAGTTCTTCAAAATCTAAATCAGATACTTCAAGAGCAATACTAGTACATGGATACGCTCCAAATACAGTATCTTCAAAAGTACGATATATAATTATCCTAAATTTTAAGTTATCTGATTCAAAAAGATCTTCTGTAATATCGCTACATGGATAAGAATGATAAGATCTATCATCTTTTTCAGTCCATTGAATTCTATATCGATAAGCGTTATCAGAAGTATGATAATACATATATTTATTACCTATAGCTTTTGGAGTTAGATCGAATATACAATGTCGAAAAAGTTGATCAATTTTTTCTTGAGATAGGTTAAACGGTTGTTTCATTTTCTTTTTGTTTAGTTTGTTCTTTAATTACTTTATCAAAATACTTAAACATTTCTTCCTGAGGAAATAATGTTTGAAGTTGATCAAGTGTAAGTGCTGTATCTTTATTAACTAATTCTGAATATTTATCTGATACAAATTCAAATAATTCCTCAATAGTAGCAAATTCATTTACAGAATCATTTAAAATAAAATTCCATATTTTTTCAGAAACATTCTCTCCAAAATACAACGTTAAAGCTATATCAAGAGCATGTTCTAAATAATACCACATCTCACTACTTCTAATATCAAAACCTAGTCTTTCAAAATTCTCTGCTTCATTTAAAGCAGTACGATAACTTGAAATTAAATCTTTAAGTTGCTTTAATGTAAGTTTCATTATAAATCAGTTTTATCTCGTAGACTTTTGAATACTGGAAGATTTGGAACTGCATTTTCTGTTGCAGTATATCCAAAATACTTTACTGTACCCATTTGTCCTATTAATTTGTCTATATTTTCTCGATATCACTTCTTTAAAGCTCTATCTCCCATAGGCTTAGCTTCAAATGGATATCCGTCCTTTGTTTTCATATTAAAAACAAAATCCTCTTCTCGAAGGCCATCAGTCATTCCAGTTATTTCAAATTCATCATCCTGGAACATTTTTACTTTTAGCATTCGCTTATCTCGAGCTCCACATTTATATTTTTCATTTGGATCTCTAATAACTAAACCTTCATAACCTTCAGATATATACTGATTATGAAGTTGAACAATTGCATCCTTTCCAGATACACTTTCATGATTAACTACTACAACTCTATTAGGAATAATAGAACTTAAACTCATACATTTATCTAACTCAGTTAGAATTTTTAGTCTTTCCTGAAAAGTTTTAGTTTCATCAACTATATCATAAACATAATATTGAAGTTCTTCGTGTTTTTCACAAAGATCTTGTAATCTAACAATTCCACTAATATAAGATAGAGGCTTTCCATGAATATATAATTCTCCATCTAATACTACATTTGGATTATTATTAAAAAATTGATTTAAGAATGTATTCTTACGAATATAAGTTGTAGGAGTATCATAATCTTTACCTCCTCTAGAAGAAGTATAAACTTCCTTATCCTTATAATACATTAGACACCTTACTCCATCTAGCTTAGTTGAAGCATATCATTTATTGTCTAATATATTTTGTTTAGATTTTGGGAGACTATCAACACTAAGAGCCAACATAGGCTTTAAGTTTCCTTTTGCGTCGGTATTCTGTTTAGGAACTTTTAAATCTACTTCTGATTCATCTGTTATATCTTTTATTTTAAGTTCCTCTTGAGATTTATACCCTTTATCTAAATAGCTATTGCATAAGCTATTATATTGTAATTCAGCTTGTTCTTTGACAGTTCTTTTAACTTTACCTTGTTCAATAGTAACTAAAGGTCGTTTAACCATTTTTCCATTCAATACGCCAGTTTCTCCAGTTATTGAATAGAATTTTTCATTCGATTGAATATCAGTATGTTCATTTAAATTTAGTTGAACTACTCGAATCTTATTATTATTGTCTCTTTTAAAGAAGTAATTTGTCATATTATCTTTGATATAAATATATATCATTAGTAGTTCGAGATAAAGCTACATATTGTAATTGTCGTAATTCCTCAGGATCTGTACATTGCAAAATATTTTCCATATCAACTAATACTGCTAAATATGAAGAAGATTGTGATTTATGTGCAGATATACAATATCCATAGTCTAAAGATTTTCTCTTTATAACTCTTCCTTCATGTACTAAATCAAAGGGAGTAAGAAACGCTTCTTGAAATTGATAATAAGCTCTCCAATCTTTGCCATTTTTACTTTTTACAGCTTTAATCCTCATATTATCAATTCGAGCTGCTAAATTAGCAATATCGTAACTACTATTATATCTTGAAATTATAGTAACTTCAATATCACACTCTTTAGAAGGATCATATAAGGTTAATTTATATGCTTTTAATCCTTGAAATGTAGTATCCTCAACTTCTCTAACTAAATAATCAGATGAGTTTTCAATAATACCTTGATTTTTATATATACAAGAATCATACCCAGTTAAGACCTCTCCAAAATGATACTCCTCATCATCATTAAAAACTAAGCGTCTAATAATCTGATTTAAAGCTTCAATCCTTTTATTAGTATATGTAACTAGTTTTACAATATGTTGATCTTCAAGATTCATTCCAACTTTAAACAGATAACAATGCTCTTCTAACATTTCTCGAATATTATTATATACTTTTAAAGATCCAGAATCACTATCTAGAGTAGATTCAAATCTACTAATTGGCTTAGAACGTAACGTTTCTAATATTTTTCCAATTGGAGAATCTGAAGATTGACGATATACTTTATCTAAAGTATATTTAGTAGAATTTCTAAATGTTTTAGATATTTGTTTTTGACTTACAGGACTTAATTGTTTTTCATCTCCAAGTCATATAATTTTACATTGATGATCTACAGCTTGATCAATAATTAATTTATATAAATCATCATTAACCATACTGCATTCGTCAATAATCCAGACTGCTTTATATTGTAAATATATAGTATTTTTTTGTATAAAGTTTAACTCTTTAAGATCTAATTCAAGTATATCAACTTGTGGAGATAAACTCAATAGTCTATGAACAGTAATAGCTTCTGAATCAACTACAGAAGCTATTACGTTCTTTGACTTATTTGTAGGAGTAATTACCAAAAATGGAATATTATTATCCTTCAATATCTTCACAATTAAAGCACATATTTGAGTTTTTCCAGTACCTGCTCTACCTGAGATACATAAATGTTTAGTATCAGAATTAATCTTAATATCACTTTTAATATAGTTTAGAGCTGATTCGAGTACCTCTTTTTGCTTAGAATCTAGTTGAAATGAAAGTAATTCAGATTCTAATTTTGGTAAGTCATAGTTTAAAATCATTTTAGTTTACTCCAGAATGTCCTGTTCCTCCACCTCTGTCAGATTGATCAGAGAATTCTTTAACAGAACGTTTTACAATCCAGTTAATAAATTCAACACGCTTAAGTACTAGTTGTCCAATACGTTCTCCATCTGTTATTACAACAGGTTCAGAACCATTATTAACAACTAAAAGACCTACCTCGTCTCTAAAACGACAATCTATAGTCCCTGGAGAGTTAATTAAAGTAAGGCCAACTTTAAAACTTAAACCAGATCTTGGGCGTACTTGTATTTCATATCCTTTTGGAATACAAACAAATAAACCTGTAGGTATAATCGCTCGAGATCTAGGTTCAAGAATAAAAGATTTTAATGGATTAACTTCGTTTTCAAATAGAAATTGGCAATCACCCTTTGTTTTTAGCGGTTCATCTGAAGTTATTCTACTAAAGTCGACTCTAACATCGCAACCAGCATCCCATTCTTCAGTATACTCTGGAAGAGTATTTTTAGAAATATTAACTACTTCAACATCGGTCATTGCGTCACGAAATTCTTCACTATACTTTTTCATATTTTACTGAATAATGCTTACGAGGTTTACCCATTCTAGCACGAGTAACAGGATTTGCCATATTTTCCTTATGAGTTACTACTCTAAGATTAGACAAACGATTATCACTTCGATCTCCATTAATGTGGTCAATCTCAAAGCCTTTAGAAATCGGACCATAAAAACTTTCCCAAACTACACGAGCTCCATTAATACTCTTAGTTTTCTTATTTACTCTAACAGTATATCGAGTATAACCATTACTTAAGCATCCAACTAACTGACAATTTCTCTTACCAATAAGTTTACCACTATCAGTTACACGATAACCTTCTAATCCGTGAGCGGAAACGATTCTTTCTGTCTTCATATCTTTTAAATTTTAATCTATTAATATTTTATTATATACATTTTGAGAATCCACAACTCTTGCACAAGGTACAACCACCTTCATATATTAGATGGTCACCACAATCTGGGCAAAGTTCGTGAGATTCTGTTCCATTAACAATAAACGTTTTTATTGCCCTTTTTACTCCATTCTTCCAGGTATTTAAAGTATCAGACTCAAAGTGCATACCATCAATAATCTTAACTACTTTATCTAATTCAATTCCTCCTCTTAATAGAGCAGATATTAATTTAGCATAATTCCAGTATTCTTGATTAAAGATTCGAGATAATCCACCTAAACGATTTGTATATCCATACTTATCAACATATTGAAAATCATATCGTTTACCAAATTCATCTTTTACCTTAATAATTTTACCTTCAGTAATAGTTGAGGGAATTGGAAAATCCTCAATATTATTAATTCCTGTAAATATTTCATAAGGTCTATCATCAACTAAACCTACAAACGCAATCCAGTTTTCAGTTCCATTTTTAAATCTAATTAATTTAGCATCAATTGATTCTGGACGTTTCATTAATTCTTTATTTCCTGTAGGTTTCTTAGATAAAATAGCTCCTCTTTTACAACCTGCTCTATAAACTGTTACACCTTTTAAATGATGTTCCCATGCAAGTCTATAAATTCTTTCAACATCATCTATTGTAGCAGATTCAGGTAAGTTTATTGTTGAGGAAATTGAAGCATCTATATATCTTTGTAAAGCAGCTTGAACTTGAATTCTCTCTGTATAAGGAATGTTCTCTGAAGTTACTACATATTCTGGAAGTTGATTTTCAGGAACTCCTTTTGAAATGAAATTATTTTGGATAATTGGAGTATATACTTTATAAAGTTTCTCTTTATCAACTAAAGATTCTGTTTTTCTTGTATAAGAAGTTGCAAAAATGGGTTCACAACCTGTTGAAATTCCTAACATAGTAGCAATACTACCTGTAGGAGCACAAGTTAATAACTGAGAATTACATAATCCTCTTAAAAGAACATTACTTCTTAATTCCTGATATCGAAGATTATTTTCCTTAGTATTAAGCGCTTGAAAGAAAGGTGTATCTACAACTTTTGTATTAAACATTGGATATGCTCCTTTACTTATTGTTAGTTCATTAGAACTTTCCAAAGCTGAAAAGATCATTTCAGTTCCAATCATATTAATCCATTTAATAGATTCTTCACTGCCATACTTAATACCTAGTTTTATAAACATATCTGCTAATCCCATTACTCCTAGTCCAATCTGTCTCCAATTTTTAACAGATTCTCTTTGCTCAATAAGAGGATGTAATGGAAGACCTTCATCAAGTACTTCATTTAATGCAACTACTGCTTTTTTAACAGTATCTTTAAATCCTGCAAAGTCAAATGTTTCACATTCTGTAACAAATTCTGCAAGATTTATACTTCCGAGCAGACACGACCCTCCGCTCGGCAAGGGCTCTTCCAATTTATTATCATAAAGGCTTTTTATCCTTTATTTCTGAGAGTTTCCTCCATACAGTTACCTGATACGTCTGTTAATTCAGACCAGTTTAGCATACATTTTTACTAATTTCTATTAATTTTGTAACTAAATCTTTCTTATTGTTTACATTAAGTATTTTTGCAACAGTTCTATAGTCTTTCACATTTAAACATGCACATAAATCTTGAATAAAAGTTAAATTATTCATTTTTACATTCTGTAGCAGTCATTTATTTTTTCTAACTCAATCTTCAATCTGTTTTATTTTTAAAGATATTGAGTTTTGATACTGTTCTTGAATCTTTGTTGAAGCAGCTTTCACTCCTATTAAATAATGTTTAGGGTCATTATTTGCACATTTTAGGCTACAATACTTTTTAGAATCATAAGGTTTACATTTAAATTCAGTGCCACAATAAATACATTTACGAAGTACATAATTTTTTAAACCTTTTTGTTTAACGGTTTCAGTTCCTTTTCTAAGGCCATTTAACATTTTAGAAGCAATTTCAGGATTAGTTCACTTTTGTTTGCTACTTAAACTAATCTTAGTTTTTGTAGTATCACAACATTTACCTCCATTATTTCCTCCAAGCTTCAAATTATAACCTAAAGTTTTGTCTGTTGTATTATATTCAGAAATATAAAACTGTTCTTTACTATTTAATTCTTCAATAGAAACACATTCACAAAGACACTCTCAGATAAAATTATCAAATCCATACTTAATAAGTGCATTATGAAAACGATTATTATAGTACTTATTTCGTCTACAATCTTTTTCATGTTGTTTCCTTCTATGTTCTAAAGAATTAATAGTTTGACCAATGTAAATTTTATTATTAATTTTATTCGTTACTTTATATATTATCATAGTAAATTAGTATTGGGCACTCGTGGTGAGATTATATTTATTCACTCACTATGCGTTACAATACTTCCTAACCTTTCGTAATTTAGGAAGTTATCTCGGTATTTTCATACAACAAAGATAGTAATAAATTTGTTAACAAACAAATTCCACCTCTTTGAATTGGTTAGAATTCACCGATTTTGCCCAATTTTTTACTTGAGCCAAAGATTGACGTAATTATTTGATTATCAATCACTTACATAGCACAAGGATTTACTCCAGCAAAAGAAAAATCAGGATTATTTGAGAGAAGATTTCAATTTTTAATAGCATCCCAGAATAAAATTCCAGGCTCTGCATAATCTCAATTCATCTCTGCTAATTTTCTAAAAATAGGATAAGCTTCAACTTCTTTAGTTATAACTTCTCCTGTATCTGTAATAAACTTAAGAATCAAAGTTTCTGCATTAATAACAGATTTCATAAAGTTATCACTAACTCTAACAGAAATATTAGCTTTTGTAACTTTATCTAAATTTGACTTAAGTTCAATAAATTCTTCAAGATCTGGATGATCACAAGATATTGAGATCATTAATGCCCCACGTCTTCCAGATTGTCCAATCAATCCAGTAATATATGAATAAAAATCCATAAAGCTAACTGCACCAGATGTTGTTTTTGCTGCATTGTTTACTTTAGATCCTGTTGGACGGAGATTTGAAATATCAATTCCACATCCACCTCCATAACTAAAAGTACGAGCTAGCTTAGATCCACATTCAAAAATAGATTCAAGATTATCTTGTGGAGGAGCAATTACATAGCAATTTGAATAAGTAATTTTTTTATTTTTAGAATTCAAACCTCTATTTGCTAAAATTCGTCCTCCAAAAATAAATTTCTTTTCTCTGATTAGTTTTTCGACTTCAGGATTATTATTACTTACTCGTTTAAACCACGCGTCTAATGATTCATTTTCAAATCTATATTTATTATTTCAAATTGTTATTGCAAGTTCGTCTTTATTTAACCATTCTTCTATAGTCATTTATATATAATTTTATATATAAAGAGAATAAAAGAGGCAGATTACTCTGCCCCTCTATTCTTTCTTTTACTGAGTTTTACATCAGATTGTTCTACTCCAAAGACAATATATTGCCCTTTTTCTGCCTTAGTAGAAGGCATATATTCAAGTTCAAAATCAATATCTTTAGTATTGTATACAGTTTTTGCATACACATTTTCACGAAAGTTACGAATTAAACTTTTAGCTAGATTTAACGCTTCAGTTTTGTTTACTGCTTCTCCAATCACTTCATGATTACGTTTTAAACGAATTTCAATAGTTCGATAAAGCTTACAACGTCCTTTACGTCTTGAACTAATAACTTTATAAGGTTTCTTACGAGTATCTTTAGTGCCAGATTTTATAGCAATAATAATACCAGCACCTTCAAAATCAAACATTCCTTTTTGTTCAAGAAAATCTGCAGCAAATATATTCATATCTTTAGTTAGAACTGGAGATCCAGATTTTTTTCAGCTTCTGGTAGCATCTTGTACTACAGTTATACCTTGTTTAAAAGCATTAATTTTAGCTTCATCTAAGGTATAAGCCTGAATTTCTAATTTGCGCATATTTAAATAAATGTAACATCATCAGAATAACCATTGATTTCACAATATGCAACCATTTTTAGAAGTCTACAAAATTCTAATCTACCTATATTAAGTATATCTGAATCAATATTAAAAACACTAGCTCTGTTAGAGCCTGTAGTTTCAACGGCAATAATATTAGCTTGAAAAGTCCAGTCTTTAGGAGTGTATCCATATTCTTTTTTACAGAATTGAAGTAACATCCATAGGTACATTCCCATCTGTCTATGATAATGAAAATTCCAAAAACTTCCATTCATAAATTGTTCAAGTAAATGACCCGTAGTCTTTAAATCATTAAGAGTAATTATTTTATTATCTTTATCAATCGTCCAATTATCAGCTTTCATTTTTAATTTTAATATACATTTACTATTATTATATTCGCCAATAATATCTATGAACAAAGCATCTTCATTATAAGCTTCAAGACCTTCAGGTCTTACTAAGTTTACTATTGAAGGATTGTTAGATAACGATTCTAAACAATTACTGCAAATTGTACGATGTTTATCATTTAAAATTACTAAATCGCCTTCTATTAAATCTTTGCAGTTTTGATAATAATTTAATCCAGATTTTATTATATTTTGGATTCTACTCTCATTTAAATTATTTTTATAATAATCTATATCAATACAGCTTTTAGTAATAGATTCTCTAATAGTATAACCTTGTTTTCTATATTTAATAATACTATCTATTACCATACCTAATTTTGCTGTAGGCTTATTATATGAATCACCTAATTTAAAAGACTCTGGTTGTAAAAATAATTCATGTATAGCTGTTCCTAATTCTAAAGAATTAGTTGATTTATTTTCTATACCTTTATTATATAAACTTGGACTACCACCCTGATCGGGATTTATATACTTTAATCTAGAATTTGATATATAATTAGAATAAGAGCTTGAGAAATATTCTGCATCACTTATTTTACTTCTATATACACTTTCTAAGACTGGACTAAGTTTTATATCATTTAAGTTAATTGTCATTTTCCTTGCGTTTTGTCGCTGGACTACAACCTAAATAATAAGCTATATGAAGCTGGCTTTTCATGTATTTAGATAACTTATATTTCTTAGCTACTTCATTTAAGATATTTTCTGCAATATCATCATCTAAAAAGTAGTTTTCAAAATGAATGTTCTTCTTGCCATCTAACATAATTTCTGCATTTTCAACTAAAATATCAAAGTCTGCAGAAGGTTCAGCTAATTTATAGGCTTTTATATAGGCTTCATGTAAGGCCAGTTCTAATTTATCCTTTAAGTTCATTACTTAATAGGTATTTTAAGATCATAAATTCTACGATGTCCTACTTGATAATACTGATTATGAGGAGCATCCATTAAATAACAGAATATTCCCGCATTAGTAATTTCTTTATAGTTATCATATTTCAATTATGTTAACTTAACAGCTCTTTATCTGTTAATTCTACAGTTTTATTTTTAGATTATATCTGTAGTTCAGACTATATCATCATCTATTTCTAGATGTCGCACGCTCGTGTCTAAATTATATTCTATTCTAACATTAATTTTTGTAATTCAATATAATCTTGTTGCAGATCTGTTTCTAACAATTTGTTAGGAAACTTATCTAAATAAGATATACCAAATATACCAATGGGAATATTATTATAATCTCTTATTAATTTACAAATAATATATTTTGCGCTATTACTTCTAGATAAAACAGGATCAATCTCTTCAAGTTTTCCTATAAAACTATCATGGATTCTTAAATAATCTGGTAGAGTACACCAACTTAGGTTAAAATCAGTATACTGATATTTAATAGATTTAGTTTGTTTATCACAAAGTTCAAATCTCATAGAACCACACATATAGTCATTGATACCTCTATAATATTGTATTATCCATATTCGATTTCCTTGATACTTATCTAAGTATATAGGTAATAGCTGCTTAATTTTTTTATCTGTATTAGCATATTGTACCAATTCTAATTCATGTTTTCGATTTATATAATTATTATACTCTTCAAACAATGGATTAGGATTATAATATATTCTACAACTAAGTAGTATTATTAAAATTAATGTTATCATAGTTTCATTAGTTAGTCGTTGAACCTTCCAACTTTGTTAAAGGTTGGCTTGGCTGCTGATTGTCCATCTCTGGAGTTTCCAGCAATTCATGCGATTTAATGACGACTAGATTAGTTTTTATTTGTTTGCCATTCATAGTTTTATATATCTGTAATTTATACTTCATACAATCACACATATACGGTTCTACTAAAGACTTAAATTGTTTTGCAGACTTCATAAGAACGTGTATTGATTTATTTTGATTTTTCTGGTAAGTAGTATAAATATTAAATTTGTTTAATAACATTTCTCGTAATAACTGAATATCATTATCAGAAAAACAGTCAACTGCAAATTTATATCCATAACTATCACTTGAACCATCGTCCATAAACCAAATGGCTATTCCTAAAGGAGATAATTTATTAATATATTCCTTAGAAATAATTTTTACTTTGTTCTTATAAAAAGCTTTATAAATAGGATTTAATAATGAACTAGCTGCTAATTTACAAAATACTTGTTGATAATTTCGATTTGTCCTTTTATCAAACTTATTATGTATTGTAAAATTAGAACATCTTCGAGCTAAAATTTCATATTTATATTTACAATATTCATAATGCTCTATTTTATGAGTAAAGCTTCCATCTGCATTTTTCTGACCTTTTTTATACTTACCAATCCAAGTATCTCCTAATAATCCTCCAACTATAACATCAAACTCTTCTTGAGTATATGGAATTAAGTTATCGTATCTTGAGATGCTTATACTTTTATTTAATTGATACTTATTGATCAGCTCTTTAATTAAATCTTTAGTAATTCTTTTCTTATTTACATGTCTGGGTATATTATGTTCACGTAAATACTGTTCAACGTCCTTATGAATAGTTTTACTATTCATAATTATAACACATAAATTTTGTTCATCTAATTTTGTAATTTTGTTTTTCATATTTTTTATTTCAAAATTACATTAATTATCTGATAATTGCAAACAAATAAAGTAATATTTTTAATCGTCAATCATAATCGTAATTCCCCTACTTTTAATTGCCTCAACTTTACTAGCATTCCAAGGTACTGTAATTACAGGAGCACATGGTAAACCATTCTTCTGTAAACTTTCCTGAATCCATTCAGTTGGAATATTTCTTGCAGTTACATAATAGTCTACTTCAAAAGAGGGTCTATGTAATACAGGAATATTAATCCAAAACTCTTTATCTGATTCTAATTCATGTAGATGTTCAGACATCTGATAGTTTGCATTCCAGTAAGGATTCATAGCAACACCAAACTTGTCTTCATAAGCTTTATTGAAATCAAATACCACATTATCGAGATCTAATCCAACAATAGGCTTATCGATAGGAGCCATAACTCTATCATCTCCTTGAGGATATATATGATAAAATTCACATAATATCAATGCGTTAGTAGCTACTTCAGCCATTTCTAAAAGTCCCTCGTTTGTATAATCAATACCTCGTTCGAACTGATTCAAGTGTTTTTTAAGAGATGAGAGAACATCCGTCCACTTCATACCTCTTTTCCATTCGTTTTCTTGGTACTTACTTAATTTACTTGTAAGAATTTTGTTGACCTCCTCAATTCCATATTGTGGAGTCAAATCGTATCTAATCTTTTGTTGTTCCATCTTTGCTAGATAATGCTTCTAAAAATATTTCACATAACTTTCCAGACAAACCTAATTGAGTTTTTGCATCAACTTGAGGTTCAAATCGAGGGACGTAATTTAATTCATCCTTCTCTTCATCATATGTAAATACAATAATGATTTTTTGTCCAGAAGCAGAGGTGAACACTACTCTACAACTATCCATTAATTAATTTTGATAAGAGTTCATAGAAAAAGTCTTTATCCATGATTACTACTTCTCCTGCAGAACCAAATACTTTTTCTTTCTTAACTTGTTTATTTCAAATTACAATAAAAGGTTTATCTTTTAAAGGACATTCTTTTTTAATAGCATGATATTGAGGTGTATTAACAGTATTTTTCAATTGTATATAACATGGTAACTTACCACTACGATCAACCAAATCCACTTTTTTATCATCCATATTCTTAGACTCAGATCTCGATGTAACTACATCTGTAAATCCAAGATTTCTAAGTTCCTGAGCAATTTTTGTCTCATATCTATGTCCTTTATTTCTACAGTATGCTCCTGTTTTCTTTTTCTGAGATGTAGTTTTTTGCTTTTTCAATTAATTCTAAAGTTTTAGTCCTTCCATACATTTTATAAAAATCTGATATATCCTTAGCTTTATAATGTCTAGGTATAAATAATACATGTACGTCAGGAAATTTCTTACGAATTTTATTCATGTTTTCAATTCCAGCAAGGTCGTTATCATAGAATAAAATTATCTTGTTGAATTTAGACTTTAACTTTGCGTATTGAGCTTCAGTTAAAAAACAATTTTCAGAAATTGGAGCTATTGCAGGAATTTTATCACATGAATAAAGAGTCATAACATCCTTTAAAGATTTCGTTACAACTAAATATTCTCCTCCATTTTTTGGAAGTGCATGAGCACCTTGTAATCTAAATGACTTTCAATTTGAAATAAACTTATACTTTATATTTCCAGGAAAATATATACGTCAACGTTCTATATCTTCTCGAATACCTCCATAATATCCAAATACTAATTGCCGATCTTTATGTAAACTAAATATACTTCCATTTAAAAATACATTTTTACATGAAAATACATGAAACTTTTTTAGTATAGTTTTATCTATACCATATTTAGATCACCATTCAAGTTCATAATCTTCTCAAGACTTATCTTCAATTTGAATAACAGCTTGAGTAGTATCATTAAACTTTTGATTTGTATATTTAATAAGAGGTTTATTTATAGTTAAATTTTTGCGGGAAACTATTCCAAAGTCATTAGCAATTATTTGTAAAGCCTTGCCATAAGGACAATCGAATTTATACATTACAACCGAAATAAAATTTCCATAAAAGTCTCCACGAAAATCTTTAAATATTAAATCTCCTTTCCTATTCCTATAAAATGCGCAGGTAGGTTTACTATCTTGCCTTAATGGAGACTTGAACAATCCTTTTTTTACAGGAATGCCCAAGTAATGCTCCATTAAAGTTTCTTCACTAACTTTACTTAAAATAAGTTCTTTAGTGATATTTATCGGTTCTAATGTAAAGACCATTAAAATTTAACTATATTATTTTTTAGAATGGCAAGTCGTCTTCTGAGCCTTTTACATTAAACGTTTCCTTAAGATCGTCTAAATCCTTATCCCGTTCTTTCATGTTAGTAGGTTGCGCAGAGTTAGCATTCTCAATATCAGTCTTTTCTCTAGCAGTTAAAGTTAAATCTTCACCAATAACTTTTGTTTTACTACGAACTACTCCATCTTTACCTACTGATGCAACATACTTAGGCATATTAGCAAAACCTTTATAAGGAATTAACTTGATTTGAGTTTCCTTACCAACAGAACCTGCTAAGTTTTCTTTTAAATATTTAGCAAGAGCCTTAAAGCTACTTACTTCAATCTTTTCTCCTGCAGCAATTTTTGCACCTAATTCAGGATTAAGGGCATTAATGATTTGAGTAATCTTAACCATAAAGTTTTCCATTTCAGATGGATTTTCTCCATACTGAGTTGTAGCTCTCTGAGTACAATTACTTATATTACTTGGATCAAAAATAGTTTCTCGATGCTGGATACCGTCCTTTGTTTCAAATAACAAAACAAAAGCATCAGAGTTGCTTTCACTCTGACTAGCTACTCATTCAATACCTTTATAGGTTACATTATGGATTCCTCCACGAAGGAAAGTAGAAGTTACTTGATTTGCATTCTTTGCTACACTAAAATCAAACATTGACATATTCTTATAATTTTAAATTTTTAATAAATCTGAATTTTCTGTATCTAAATCGGTATCAGCTTTAGAAAGATCTGATTCATCAATCTTAATCATTTTAAACATACCAGGTCTACATTCCTCTATTTTAAAGAGTTGACCATATTTAGATAAAATTGTTTTTTGAGTCCCTTTAAAAGAGACTGTATTACTTTTTGTTAATTTATTCCCATTTTCAGGATCTGAAAATACTTCGGCTTTACCGATAACTGGGATTGTAAGCTCGTTACTTTTTTGGATATAATTAACTGCTATCCGATCTCCGCATTGTGCAGATAATAAACTAACAGCTTTAGGAGACATAATTAACTTACTATCTCCTATCTCTACAATTGGTAAATCTATATTATCATATTTTGAAGGCACTTTAACAACTTTAACATTTGTAACAGCCTTCGATTCTTCGTCAAATTCAAAAGATACCTTTAACATAATCCTTAGATTATATATTAACTTCTACGGGATTTAAAAGTGAAGGATAAACTCTTTCCCAATGAAATTCAATGTTTCCATCTTCCTTCATTTCTCCTAATACTATATCTGCATTTCGTAAATGTTCTGGTCTAGCACCACATTCTACAAATTTATCATTTGTATTAAAACTTAGAATAGTATTTGAATCTTCGTCTCTATCTAGATAACCAATAGCGTCTGACTTTGAAGCAAGAATTCTACCTGCTTTTCCAAATAAGTCGATAGTCTTTGCAGTCATATCAGTATTACCGATAGCTGAATCCTTTGTATGACAAATAAGAATAATATTAGGTGCACATTTAGACACCATATCAATAACCATCTCTAATGCTTTACGAAGAGCACTATATCCTGCCAATTATGTTCAACCACAATTCGCTACATTGTGGTCTGATTCTATTACGAATCAACTATATATTTCTATATAGATCAGACTATATCATATTCTTTTCAGAATCACTCTGTTTCGACTCGCTTGAGTCTACTCCCTCTCGGGATAGTCGTTGAACGTTTTTAAAATTATAAATTTTAGAAATCTGTGTAAGAAAAGTACCTATATCTATATTAGACTTCATTTGGTTACATATCTTACAACAAGGTACACAATTATCTTTAGTATATCCCTTATTTGAATCTATTCGATCTACACCATTTAATTCTTGTAAACTAGAATTTTTACTATAACGAATCATAGACCTAAAATAAGATGGTTTTGATCCACAATAATAACAATCCGAATGAACTATTTTTTTAAACTCTTCATAAGTTATATTAAAAATTCTATTCTTAGAATGGGCGTGATTTTTATAATGCATATATAAATGTCAATCGTTATCTTTACTATTTTTTGAATAACGAGGTGTACAAGTCAAACAACCTGTACCTTGAAATTTATTTATATTCTGAATAGTTCGAATAAAAGTAGTCCCACATTTTAAACACTGAACTATATACTTTTTATGAGATCCTTTTTGATATTCAATAGGCGCTTCTTTAATAACTTCGAATGCTTTTGTTTTATATCCTATATAATTCATAATTTTAAACTTCGCTGCTGATTAGCATATCATTTCTGACTTAGCTTTCCAGCAATTAAAAGTGTTTGCTAATAATATTTCTATTAAAAGGGGCACAATTATTTACCCATTGGTGCATCAAGTACGTCATCTCCTGTAAACTTTTGCCCTGCAGGACTATTTAAATATAATTTTAAAGCTAATGGCTTAACCATTTCTTCAAGTCTAGTAATTGTATCTAATACAATAAACTTATAAGGATATTTAGCTTCTTTGATTGCAGCACAAATTTCTTTTAAATCTTTAACAGAAGACGCTTTTACTTTTACAGCATCAATATAGTCATATCCACCTCCTTCAAGGTCGATACATAACGCTCCAGGAAGATTAGCACAAGCTGTTGACTTGCCATATTTAGGTTTTGAGAAAATAATTAAATTTCTTGGGTCCTGAGTTTCCGCAGGAATTTTGTTTGTTGGTAATGTGATAGCCATATTTAAAATTTGAATATTGGTTTTTGTAAGCTATCTTTTTCTTCTGCATCTTTTGCAGCTGTATCTTTTGTTATTTCATCTTCTAACTTCTCATCTTTTCAAGATTGATATACTTCATAATCAATACTTCCTGGATCAGGAAGTTCCTCAAATCGTCCTAAACTACCTTGAAAGCCAGTACAAAAAACTTTATTTGCAACTCCAAATCGATGCTTTAATAATATTAGTCCACGCATAGCAGAACCTAGAGATTCTTCTGGATATTCTTTATTAATAATAGTATATCCTCTATAAGTACTGCGTTGGTGTTTTATGGGATTATATACTGCAATACAAACATTACAGTCATTACCTGCATTACCAGAATCCTTAACATCATCAAGGGTTGGTTCTGCAAGATCCATTTTTAATCTATTTACATCACTTGTATTTCTATTTTCTTGCATAATAAAGTCAATAGATATTCCACACTTTTCTCTAAAATAAACGCAGTATTGCGAGGTTTGATCAATTTCCTGCTTTTTAGTTCTTCCATCAACTGGAGTTAATAAACCAGCATGATCAATTATTACATTTATTATTTTATCGGGATTACTTGGAATATAAATATTTCTTCTACCTTCATCAATATCTTGAAAAGTACCTCATTGTTTTAGAAGTTCTTTCATATTACCATAGAAAGTATTAGAACTTAGCTGTTTATCAAAGATAATAAGTTTATGTATAATTGAATTTAGTCATACTCTAGACTCTTGGATATACTTATAATATTTATCAGATAGTTTTTCTCGAACAGACATTAATGTCATATAAGAGATTTCTATTCCATAAGTATCATATATATATAGATTAAGCAATTTAGCAAGTAAAACTTTTGAACTCATTTCTAGACTAAAGTACACATGTATAATATCTCTATCTGGATAATCTCGCAATATGCGATATAAATCAGAATATATTACATATGAACTTTTACCTGAACCACTTTGTCCAAATATTAATTTATAAACTCCTTTTTGGAATCCACCTGTATATCAATCTAACTTTGGCAATCCAGTTTTTAAACCTAAGTTTCTACCTTCTCTACCATTGTCAATTTCAGAATATAATTCATCTACAATAGACATTAAGCAGTATCGTAAAGTTGTTCAGTACTAACTTTGCCATTAATTCCCTTATCTCGCATTTCTTTAAACTCTTTCCATTTTTGACTGGAAACAAATTCAATCATAGAAACTTGTACAAGATCTTTAGATTTAGCTCATTCTAGTATCTCTAATATTTCACGATGCTTTTCAATACTATGTCCAATAGTAGAGGAATATCAGAAGTAGAATTCTGACATATTTAAGAATTTCTTTGCAATATTTTTTAAACTAACTGTTTTCCCATTAAAGTATAAATTAGTTGGATAAGCATCCTCTAATTCCATGCCAAGCTCTCCAGAAAGTTTAAAATATTGTTTTATAAAATTCTGATTAAATTCAATTTCATCAGGATCATAAGTACTTGGGTTATAGTTTTTCCTGATTACTCCTTTCTCTTTTAGTGAATTGAATAATTCTCGTAATCTTTCTTTGCCGCCCCCTTCATATCACCTTCGAAAATAGTTCCTATTTATTTTAGGATCTCCATTTTCTGTTTGAGCAATAAACGTTAAATAAACTAACAGTAACTCATCAGCTGTTAGTTTATATTTAGCCATAATATTAAGAATCGTATCTAACTCCATATAATACGATAAAAAATAAACAAACGTACTACGTTAGATCTATTTATTAAAATCTATGTTCTATATCTATTATGCCTTTTTTTGGTCTAGTAGAAATCTCCTTTCCACTTAACACTATATCTAATTGTGATTCATCAATAGTTATATACTGTTGGTTTGAATTAGAATTATTATATCAAGTTTCTTCTATGGTTCCCTTAATAACTAAAGTAAACATCTCAGAGACTTTTCCTTCTTCAAATCGAATAATACGCCCTATACGTTGTGTGGTCCTTGTCTTTGAACTATCTCCACTTAATATAATTCCAACACTTAAACCTTTTATATCTACACCTGCGTCACAAGATTTTGAAGTACTTAATACACCTACAGTTTGTTGATTAAAACTTTCTATAATAGTATTATTTTCCTTCTTTTTCTGTTTACTATGTAAAACATATCCTCGTTTCTTAAAATATTCTGCATCTTTAATAGTAGCTGAAAAAGTAATTGCTTTTTTATTACTTCTTGCATCTAATATCTTATCTGCTATTTCAAATTTCTTAGGATGAGACATTACAAAAGACTTACGTTTTCTTAACATTCTTATTCAAGCTGCTGCAAATCCTTTAACTTGAGATTCACTTCATCCTATTTTCTTTGCATATTTACTTGCAAAACCAGGACGACTAATACAATTCATTACTGTATTAAATTCAAAATTAAATATAGAAAATAGATTTTGAAATTTCTGATTTCATTCATGATATAGAGATAAGTCTACATCAATTAAAACTTTATAATTTCTATAATCAGATAATCAATTATTATCAACTGCTTCCTTTATATTTATACGATCACAAACATAAGTAAACTCAGATAATCGATCTTCTTTTCCATCTAATCTTTCAAATGTGGCAGTTAATCCTAAAAAATAACGATATTTTACAGCTTTAAACATATTGATGTTATTTTCACTACATGCGCAATGAATTTCATCAATTACAAATAAATCAACTGTATATTGATTTTTAACAATAGTATTAAATATCTCTACCTTACAGACAGAAAAGAGCTGGTTTTTAGCCAACTCTCTAAGTCATTGTTCTTTTAGAACCTCTGTAGGAACTCCAATTAATACAGATAGTTTAGGATTTTTATTATATAGTGCCTTTATCAACATACAAGTCATATAGGTCTTACCAAATCCAGTTGCAGCAACAATTGTGCCTATCCCATTACTATCTAATCAACGTCTAATAGCAAGCTTTTGACGTTCCGTTCTGTTCATCAAAGATACAAATTTTTATTTAAAAAATAAAATTTTTAGTACTAATTAATTTCCTGCAGGAGGATTAATTTCAATATTTCGAGCATCAGCAACTCGTTGAATATTAGACATTAATGTACTTCATTTATTTATATGATAATCGAGATCATTATCTAAAAGTAATAAGATCTTATCTCTTAGTGTTTTCAGTGCAATTGTGGTTAAAGAAGAAATTTTTGGTAAAGAGCTAAGTTGAACTAAAGATCTAAATTCTGTAAAAGATAATCCTGTAGGACTAACTCTTAATTTGATATCAGGATTTAAACACAATCGTTCCTTAATAACTTCCATTCTATTTCTTGCCTTACCGTCTTTGCCAACTTCAGTTAGCTCAATTTTTTCCTCGTCCGTTAGCCAAATTCCTTGTGCTAAAATAAATTTATCAGTAATCATTTTCTTATTAAGAACATCAAGTTTATCAAAACAAGCGTCCATAAGACGATTTACTGTTACTTTTTCAAAAATAGGAGGAACACCATTAAATATACTTGCTATTGAATCATTTAGTATATCCCTTTCAGATGCTGCTCTTTGTTTATTAATATAATCTAAGATATCTTTCTTAGTCTTAATATCAGTTTCGCATTCATGAAGAATGTATCTAACAAATAGTTCCGCATTACATGAATCTCAAGTTCGATGAATATTTTCTCGAACTATAAACTTACCAGGATTCCAGGGACTAACGTTATATAACATCTCATAACAGTGCTTATATCATTTACGTAAGTCCTCTACAGATGCATCAACAAGTTTAATATCATTCCCACTTTTGTCTCTCCATGTTAAGGAATCAATTGATTCTAACACGCTACGTAACTTCTCGCCAAATTCTGTCTCTTTACGCATATTTAAAAATTAAATTCTTTTTGATTACATATATCTTTTTCTTTAATAAAACTTATAAAATAATTATTTGTATATTTATAAATTTCAAAATCTTTTGAATCTTTGTTGTATCATTGTGTCTTTCCTCCTTCTACATATTGAAATTGAAGATAACCTGTATCTCCAATTTCAAAAGTAGAAATATCTCAGTTTGGACATTTAACAACAGTAACATATTTAAGATCATCTGTTTCTATTCGATTCAGATCTTCTACTACAATAGCTGTATACTGACCATCTTCAATAGCAACTATCTTACAATGTATTGTTATTATCTGAGTAGTGTCGAACAATTTCTCCAATATTTAAAAGTTCAAACATTGTATTATTAATAGTCTGTATTTGGTTTTTATGAAAATGACCATAATACCAATGTGTTACCTCATTCTTATAATCCTCATATACTCGATCCAATACAGCTCGCTCATTATCAATATCATTTAATAACTCAGAATCGTATGCTGCAAAGTCTTTTACAATTCCTCCTTTATCATTTGGATAGCAAAAAGAAGGGGCGGAATGACTACAAATAATATCAATGTGTTCTTCTACTTTTGGACGATATATTACTGGTTCATCAGGCCAATATGATTTAAGACAATTTTGTTCTGCAGTTTGATAGTCACAATTATGATATTTCATATATCTAACCATACTAACACTATCATTTTGCATACGAAACTGTCTATCGATACTAATACCTCCACCTATACATAAAACGTTTAAATTACAAACATTAATAATATCATAATCTGAAACACATTTTACATATTTAGTATCAATTAGTTTTTGTTCAAAATAGGACGGATCATCGTGATTACCTCTAATCCAAATGAATATATCATTATACTTTTTAAGTACCTTATGTAATTCTGGAATTACATGATCCGTATAATGTTTTAAACTTTCAAACCCAACTCCAATATCTCCACAGAAAATAAAAACTGAATCTTTAACTTTATATTGTCGAATATGATAAGTAACTATATCCCAAGATCCATGAACATCTCCAACAAAGTATAAGTCTTTAATTGTATCTGGAAGTTGAATTAACATAGATTTAACTATTAATCAGTATCGCCTTTATAAGCGTTCATAATAGACTTTTCCTTACGAAGCCAAGAACCTTCTGATTCTGCAATATCTCTAACTGTACGACTGATTGATTCCTCTTCACGCTGTTCCTCAACTAAACGACCAGTAGTTTCATCGTGTCCAAGTAACCAGTTAAACGTTGCCCAATCGCATTCAGCAGCAGCTTGATCAACTATTTCATAAATCATTTGAGTAGTTTCAATTTCAAGATCAACAGTCATCTTGAACGGATCAACTATATCCACTATCTTTTTATCAAATTGATCAATAGTAGGATAAATATATTCTGCATCATTTTCATTTAAATACTTACGAATCCAACTATGATGCAAATATTCTTCATCGGCTCTTAATTTAAAATACTCTTCAAGAACTACAAATCCACGAACTCCAAAATAATTAGCAAAGTTCATATATATATTATGATTTTGTAATTCGTGTTTAAGTTGTCGAAGTAATAACTCCTGAATTTCCTTACTTAATGTACATTCTCTCCTACTAATATCTTTAGGTCCAGTAGGATCTTTTGCAGTTTCTTTAACTACCATAATTATAATGGTTAAAAATACAAAGCATTTCTGCTATCTCTAATAAATATGAATTTTATAACTAGTCTTATGAAAATTAAAATTAAATTGATTTTCTAATAACCAATAAACATCAGAAGATATAAGAAACTCATGTTCGTTTACAACAAAACGAATATCAAAATTATCATCAGTAGTCAAGTATCGAACAATATCCTCTTCGTTAAAATAGATAATATTTATACCTCCAAATAAAATTCCTAATTCTTCTAGTTCTACTGTAATTTCTCCTGATTTAGAGAGATCTAATATATTTAAATATCGGTCAACTTTTTCAGTAAGATTAATAGGATCTCCAAGTTCATGATCAATACAAGGATACCAATGATTTCCAATTTTTCTTAATTTAAAACTTTTCATCTTCTGTTAATTCTAAACATTCTGCAGCATGTTGTGCATATAAATCTGCAAGTTCATTAAATTCATTGTTATTATGTCCTTTTACTCAGACAAATGTAACTTTATGAAACTGAATTAACTTGTAGATTTCAGTTCATAAATCCATATTTTTCTTTGAATCGTCTTTTTCTTCGATTCATCTAGCCACATGGCCATTATTTATACTACTAACTACATAACTTGAATCTGAATAGATTTCAAGAACTTGAGGAGTTTTAAAATATTTTAAAGCTTCTAAAACTCCTTTTAGTTCTTGTCTATTATTAGTAGTATTTTTAAAACCTTGATAAAGAATTTTAATTACTTTTCCATCTTCAGTTATAACTGAAGAATATCCACCTTGATTTAATGTTGGTTTATAACTACCATCTGTATATACTCTAATCATGAGAATTTATATACTTTGTTACATGCTTATAGACTCATTCTAAAGTATAACAAAATACTTCTTCATCGTTATCTGATCATCCTATTATCTCTTTTAAAGCAAATACAGCATGAGTACATTCATGTAAAGCAATATATGGATCGTTATTGGTTAATCCAATAACAATTAGTCCATTAGGTAGTATACAAGTAATACCATCTGTTAAGTTAGACTGGTACTCAAGATGTACAGAATACATATCTTCCAAATAAGATATTATCTTACTTATATCTTCATCCTGAATAACTAAAATGTCTTTATCAAAAATTGGAATATTAACTTCTCACTTCTTCAATTTCTTCTATAATTTCACAATCGTCAAATTCATAAGACCTAATTGTGCCATCAAAATAGGCATCATGTTTAGCTAATAAGTCTTCGAAATCTTTTAAGAAGTCTTGTTCCTTTTCTAAAGGAAGAGTTACCTTTCCTTTAAATGCTAGATCTAGGATTTTCATCAGCAGCCTGCATATAACGGTTATACTTCCGATAAAGTAATTCCTCTTCTTTATTAGTACCAACCTCTATAACTAAGCGCCTAAAATCTGCGAAAGTTCCATCAAAATCTTTTACCTCAAAGAAAGGTTCAGTTTCTGCTCTCTTTTCAGCAATTTCTCGACCAATCTTTTTAACAAAAGGATCAGCAGGAACACATGTTGCAAGACCAAACTTAATAGTTTTAGCTTCCTCATCATATACTGCAGCAATCGTATATCGCTCACTCATACGAGTTTTTTGCTGAGGTACTGCTACAGTTTCTCGAATTGGCACAATTGCTACTTCAAGAAAGGAAAGAGGTCTAGTGTAATAAAATTTAACTACTTTACTCATATCTTCTTATTTTTAAATTATCTATAATTTTCTATTTAAATAAGAACTAAAATCTTGTTTAATAGGAACATAATCTTCATTTCCAAATAATGAGGATGTAAGAATCATGTCCGCAGTAGTTCTATTTGTTGCAAAAGCAATATTGTATAATGATGCTAAACGAGTTAATGCAGATATATCAGTTTGATGCCCTTGAGTAATAAGATTATCACAAAAGAAAATTAATACATCAATTTGTCCTTGAGCAATCATAGCTCCTATCATTTGATCTCCTCCAAGTGGTCCTGAAAGAACAGGAGTTACAGCTAAATAAGTATTATAATAATCTCCTTTACCTGGCCAGTCTGGACTGATCTCATCAATATTAATCTCACTTAGTAACTTTGCGGTAGTTCCAGTAGCTATTAAATGATGTGGAAATAAAACTTGTTTATTGAACTTAACCCAGTCTACTAATTCTTGTTTTCTAGCATCGTGTGCAACTAATGCTATATTTAATTTTCTCATTTACTAATAGTTTTTGAAGCTATTTCAGCTAAATCTTTAGTTAAAACCTTAACAATTATATCTTTTTTACCATATCTTTGATAGTAAGTATATAATTCTTTAGTATTTTTAACTGCAGTATCTGTTACTTTCGAATTGATTAAATCAATTAACTTACGTCTTTTTACTAAAAGCCATTCTTTATCTGTCTCAAAAGCAATATAATCTGCTTTTCCGTATAACCAGCCTGGATTTCCTCTTACATTACTAATTTCAATCCAATGAATACTACTATCGGTATTAATATCTGATCGATTACTCTTTTTTAAGCCCTTAACATCAAAAGAAAATGTTTTATTGTCTTTAGTTCAGAAAAGATCTATATGATCTTTAATATCTGTACTTCTATCAGAATGTGAAATGACCCCACCATTCCTAAGAACTAATAAATTAGCAAATTTTTGTTCTTTTTCAGCTCCTGCTTTTAAAAAAGATTGATGATTAAAACTATTGCTCATGACAAAATTTTTTAGCTGCTTCAATAGATTCAAAAATCTGATCTTCTCGAATAGATTTTTGTAAGCCATCTAAGCGATAATAAATACTCTGAGAATTAGGATGTTGATGAATCCGAATAGAAGTTACAGTAAAAGGATTCAAATTAGGTACACTTGCGTTTACAAAATCTCCATCTTTAAATTTTAATTTTGTCTTACAAAGATATACTTGCTGGCCTATTTCATATTTTGAGTTGACTGTAATTTGCATATTCTTTGATCATATTTACGTATTTTACTTTTCTGTTTTCGAATAAGCTTTTCAAGTTCAGTAATACTTTTAACTTGATATTCACCTAAAGAACTCTCTATAGATTCAATATATACAGAACGATAAAAGTGTGGAGTTTTACTTCTATCAATATTATTTATGGCAGAAAGTTTATGATAAATAATAGAAGCGGCATTTTGCATTATTCTTAGCTCTATTCTAGCTCTTCGAATTTTAATTGAAAGAGATTTTTTAGACATTTTATAATATTTTTAAATATTCTTTAGAGATTTTTATATAGCCATACTTAGTTTTAACTAAGCAATGTTCTGTAAGTTCAATTATATTAACTCTTTGATTAACTTGAAATGCAATCATTCCATCATCATCAATATAATCTATTAATGCAATAGCTTTCTTTTTCATTACTTTAGAAAAATTCTATATCTTAAAAGATTTAGCGCAGTATCTTTATCTACAATACGATCAAAGGTAAAATCAAAAATATTACGATCTTTTTGTAAATAAGTTATTCTTCGATTAGGATATATAAAATAATATCCAACTGAATTATCCGTGCCCTCTTCAATAATAACTCTCTGACTATTATTCCAACAAGCTCCTACTCCAAATAAATCTTCCTGGAGTTTACCTTTTTCTTCTAAAGTTAATTTACAGATATCTATTACAAATAATATATTTAAAGAAACATCTCTTGGAAGTGCAGCTTTCATATTAGTCTATAATTTCAACAAATCTTTGTTGTTTTGTTTTAACATAAGGGTTTTCATCAACTACTAAAACCTCTACTACAGTTTGTTTCTTAGTAAACCATCTAGGTAAAAACCATTTACGAGGTTTAATAGGTTCTCGATGAGAACTTAAAGTAATAAACTTTTCATTTTCATACTCATTACTTAGAGCAATTGTACCAGGATATTGTAAGTGTAAACAGCTCTTATTCCAACGATCAATAATACATGTATCAAGAACAAAATTAGGATCTTTAAATACAGTATCTCTAAGAATTAAAGTATCTCTTTTAGAATAATGTTCTAATTGATACTGTAAAGACTTAATTTTTTTATCTTTAATACCATTATCATTAGCTATTTTTTTCATAGCTAACATAAGTGAATCATTATAATAATCTAATTGTTCAATAGTTAATTTAAATACTCGATTACTTTCTTTTAAACCAGAATTTTCTGCAGCATAAGCCTTTTCGTTATTAACTGAATTATCTAATGCAATATTTAAATCATGAATTCTTTGTCCCATGAAAAATATTGTTAAACCTAAAACAGCTAATATCCCAATTTTTATTAAAATTGATTTCATTTTACTTTTTATCTATAAAATATTCTATAATTGCCAAACTATCCAAAGCAACTAATGTTCCTAAAATTAATACTCCAATTACCATAATATTCTTCGTTTTAAAAATAAAGGCACCTAGATTACTCTAGATGCCTATGATTTTAATCTAAAACTTTTCATTTATATTTTATATATAAATGTTTGATTATTAATTAGTTACGCACGAGCTCTCCGATTCGAACAGAGACCGTAGGGTTTGGAGCCCTACAATACGGTTTTGCTTACCACTATAGTTTTCACTACCAGTTTTACTGTTTGTGGTCTGGACTATATCAGCTTGATATACAAGTGTGGCATTTAGTCTCTACACATTTATAGAGTAAAGTAGGATACATAGAGAAGTGTACGGCTTTAATTTTCGACCTACTAAGCACTCCGCCTATTTTACACGGCATAGACAGCCTATGTTCTCTACTGTATTTTACTCTAATTTAGCTCGGTATTATCAGCTATCCATATTTCGGGACCTTAGACTTTCTTAGAAAGCTGATTCGCATGATTTTTATCATCTTATTTCGCTTTTACCGAATTTGCCACAATTTTCACGCCAAGCGTGCTCCAATTCGAAGACCGCTGTGCTACCATTACACCAAGCTCGCAAAAATTACTACCTTTAGTTATACAGCAAAGGTAGTAAAAAATCTGAAAATATACAAATTAAACATCTACTCTTTTAAGTTTAGATATTAACGTATTCATAACGTATCCAGATAAGTCACTTGGAAAAGTATTCATATCTGTCATGACAACATAATGATTAAACATATCCTGAGGTCGGAAGTGGCTTTCAATAGCAATTTGACAAACTAGAGTATCTCCATTTGATTCAATTCTATTTACTACCTTTTTAACTTCCTCTACAGCAGGTTGTCCTCTTAAACCATATGCATTAGGTGCTCCATCAGAAATTACAAACATTAAAAGTGGTTTCGAAGTTTGCTTTCTAACCATTTTATATGTCTCTTCAATAGCAACAGAGTCTTTGTTATTAGAATAACTTTCAACTTTACCTAAAGCATAACGGTTCCTATTCCAGTGATCACGATATACATTAATAGTAACTTCTCCCATATGTCGATTATCTGCAGTATGACCATAAACATAAAAGTCACATTGCTTTAAACGTAAAAATACCTCATTAAGTAATATTGCACATTTTCTTGCAGATGCGATATTAGTTCCGCTCATAGAGCCACTCTCATCAATCAATACACAAACATCTAAACCAGGAGTAGTACGTTTAAACTTATTTGAATAGACAGTTTCTACTGCTTGATAAGCTTCAGCTAATTTATTAGTATCTAGCACACCTCTTCGCATTCCTGTTAAACGATATTCCTGTTCAACAAAGAATTTGCTAAAAGTATTAACTAAACCATTAATATGTTGTTTTACTGTATCAAAATCCGCTTTATAACGTCTTTCGTAATCTTCTTGTTTTACAATAAAAACATCATCTTTTATTTGCTTACACTCATCAGCAATTTCTTTAGAATCCCACTCATCTTTAATTTCATTACTATTTAAAGAAGTATTAGAAGTAATTAAACGTCGCATTTGTTCAGCTAATTTCTCAGCTGCCTGTTTTATTTCTTCTTGAGTATATGCTTTAATAGGTTCTTGTTTCTTTTTGCCCGCAGATCCCTCATCAGAACCACTTTTGGGAGAACTTTGTGTTTTACTATTCTTATCTGATCCTTCATTATCTTTAGAATCTTGTTTTTGAGAAGACTGTTTAGAATTTTGAGGGTCAGAACTTCCGTCTGATCCTTCTTGGCCTTCACCTGAATCAGACTGTCCTTCACTAGAATCAGATTGATCTTGTTCTTCATCTCCTTCTTGTTGTTCTTCAGGCAGAGGAGGTGGGAACTTAAAGTAATCTAGTAATAGCTTATAAATTTTTTCTGCTTTATCATAAGCTTCTTTAGAATTATTTCCAAAGTCACAAAGAACTTTCTTAATTTTATCAAACAAAACCTGATGTCGATAAATAACCTTAGTATCTACTCTTGCAGGATATCTTACAATATATAAAATGTTTTGTAATACATCCATTAAATCATCCTGTTTTTCAGCTTTCTTGTATAACAAATCAAAATAATAATATTTTGCTTGTCCAATAAAATTAGCATACCCAGGGTAATTTTGTGTAGTATTGTATTCAATTCGTTCATCTTCAATAGTATTAAACAAATTAAAAAGGAACTTATTAGGTCTATTTTTACGAATTTCTGCCATATCTGTATATAATATGTGAGAAAATTCATGAATAGTTGTACCTAAGAATACATCTAATTTAACATTATTATCGATTTTATTATCATCATATACTTTAGTAGAAACAATAACTGTTTTTCCATCTGTACATGAAGTTTCTGCGTCTACATTTAACTGTATTCGAATACTTCTTGGGATATCCATAATATCCCTAATATCACACGCATGGCGATAGGAATCTCTTAAAAGTTTTCTTTTATTCAAATCAGGTGCAAAGAAAGAAGAATACGATCCACTTATTTTAGTATCCCACCCTAAACGGGTAGATCCTTTATAAGTAGATGTATAATTCTTACCTTTACGCCCAAACCAGTCAGTAAATGACATATTATTTACTCATTAACAATTTTCGTACTAATTCTCGAGACTCTTTACTATCACATAGTGGAATTAATACATAATTTAATGCATCTAATGTTGACCATCCATCATGAATTAATTCTGCAATCATTAAAGTTTCTCGAGTTGATACTGTAGTTGCAGCCTCTGCATTTTCTGCCATCCTACGAAGTTTAGCAGCAATAGAAGTAATCATATCAGCATCCTGTTTCTCAATATCACATCTCTTCATGAGAACTCGAGCTTCAATGTCTGCAGGAAGATATGTAAATTCGATTGGGAAGAAACGATTCTTTAATGCTTTATCAAGAGTTGAAGTACCAGTATATTCAATACCAATATTACAAGTTGATATAAAGCATACTTCAGGATGAATAGGAATTTCACGAATATCCTTAGAACCTGCAATTTCTACAGGCAAAGTCCTACGATGGTCAAGAGCAGGAAAAAGTATATTGAGGCAGGTAGCAGGCGCACGCGACAGCTCATCTAAAACAATAACTCCAGGTTTTTGAACATCTTGAGTAAATTTAGCATAGTCGAAGATAGACTTCCCCTCTTCGAGACGATGAACACCAAGTAAGTCTGATATAGGATCATGCATGGCACCCATATCATAAATAGTACAAGGAAGTCCTAATTGCTTACAAATTAATTCTACTACTTGTGTTTTACCAGATCCAGTAGGACCAGTTAGCATTGTATTTACACGTTTATAAATATTTCGAGTAAGTAGATAAAAAGTTTCATCCTTAATATAGAAACCATCTTTATCAATAGACATAGGAACTATATCAGGATTATTTTTAATTTGATATAAAACTTTTGACTTTAATTTAGCTTCTTCCTCTTCTATTTCTTCAGGAGTCTTATCTCTATTTTTGAGGTATTTTTGATATCCAGAATCTGCTTTAGGATCATCTGCTATTGAATACAAGTCTCCAGAATAGGAATAATACTTTTGAGTTGATGCAAAATTTAACTGTTTAGCATATAATCCAACTATACAACCAAAAGGATGTTGTACCCTATCAATTGTATACTGAGAAATAGATACAGCTAATTCATAAACAGGAGTTTTGTTAGGAAAATACTGCTTAGGCAATATTTGCCAAGTTCTTCGAGATCTAGTTTCAGTTAATTTACAATAAATTATCTCTGCCATTACTTATAATATGATAAATATTCAGAAGGACTAACAATACGATATTCTGTATTTTTAAAATCACTAAGTGTAAAAGAGTTTGTATAACTCATCATTGATCGAAGATAATGAACAAAATTCTCACACCATCCACTTAAAGAATACAAAATAGGTACTGTAACTTCTATTCCTTCTGCAGTTTTTAATTTTTGACTTCCAGTTTCTACTTGAGCTTTTTTAGTAGACATTCCGTAATAAACTCGGTCTCGAGCAATATATTCTCCTCGTACCCAATGTTCAATTACTTTACCACAAGCTTCTTCTGCTTGAGCAAAGATTTTGCCTACCATTACATAATCTGCACCTAATGCTAATGCTTTAATAATCTTATCATAATTATCAAACCCACCATCAGCTACAATAAATGGCAAAGATTCATATTTATGAGAAATATGCATAGCTTCTGCATCTTTAATTGCTTTTTCTATCTCCCACTTACGATCTACAACCTCTTTAATTAAAGAAGCCATAGCATAATGAACTCCTCCATTTGCAGAAGTAGTACATACTGATCCACCACCAATTCCAACACGTACAAAATCAATACCAGCTAAGGCATAATCTATATAAGTATCAGGATTTGCAATATTGCCTGCCATTAGTATAACATGACCTCCATATTTCTGTTTTACAGATTTACAAAGATCAATAAGCTTACGCATATGACCATTAGCAATATCTACGCATATATAAAATATTTCTTCCTCCTTAATTTCACCTAATTCTAGACCTGCAAATGTTTCAAATTCAGATAAACTTAAGGCCACAAAAGTTTTTGACATTAACTCATATCTAGTAGATAAATCTACTGAACGAGGAATTATAGTATTTATTTTATTATCCATAAATACCTGATAATTGCTCTCGTTAATTACTGAACTCATAGGAGCAGTAAACAACGGGAGCATATTATCAGCATTATATGGATTACATTGTTCACGATGTTCAATATCACTAATCCTAGCAGGTACTAAACAAATATCGTTCAATCCATATGTCATCTTTTAATCTTTTTTAGATTGTTTCTTTTCACGTTTTTCAGGGTCTTTAAACTTTTTTACCTTTTTACGATTAGGCTTAAAAGTTTCCTCTTCTTTACTAAATGTCTTATCAACTTGATAATCCCGAATAAACTTACCCATACTTATAAAAACAAAAAGAGGGAATTAATTCCCTCTTATTCAATGACTAACGAACCAGGAGCAAGTCCTAATTCTTTTTCAATCTCAGTTATTGTTTTAGTAACTTTAGGTTTACGAACTTTACGTTCCCAAGCCACTTCCATATTGTTTACATCCTTTAGATTGTAATACTGGCTTGTAGGCTTAAGAATACGTACAACTCTATAAGGACGATCTTCAGTAATATTATTAATATATCCTGAAGCAGCTAAATTACTTCCTGAGAAGTGCATCACTGTACCATTACTAAGTACAATTCCATACCGAATCATACCTGCATTTTCAAACTGAACGATTCGTCCAGGTACCAACTCTTTATGGAAGTTAGACTCTTTATCTTCAGATTTTTCCTCTGCAGCGTTTTCTTCTTCCTGTTCTCGTTCTTCTTTAGCTTCCATAATACACTTAGCCAAAATCTCTTTAGGAATATGCCGACTAAAAACCTGCATTAAAGGATGTTCAAAAATAGTTTTAAGATCGATCTCCTCTTTATCTTCTTCAGACTTATCAGTTTCCTCATCTTCGTCTTCCTTAAGAAATTCAAGAGCATGTGATAAATCATTAGTTGTATAGATTTTAGCATGATCTTCAACAAATTTATCAATTTCTTTTCGACCTTTAACATAGAAGAATGTTTTATCCTCCTTATCAATTAAAATTGAGAATTCTCCAAATGCAATAGGAAAAATAGGTGAGTTTCCAGCTTTGTAATCTAGACTTCCAAGAGCTAGAGCCAAAATAGGCATGTTTTCGGTTTTTACTAATAAATAACGCATTATATTAAATTTTATTTTTCTGTAGTTTTACAAACTTCTGTAATTTCATATACAGAATTTCTTGTTTTAAAACAATTTTTGCTAACAATTTCTACAACAGGAGATGTAGAGAATCCAAGTCCTATATATACTCTATGTCCTTTTGTAATAGGTTCAATTAGCCTACCTATTTTTTCATATCCAGTATTAATTCCATTAGGATGATGTCCTGGAACATAACTACAAGTATCATTGTCTGATAACTTAGTAATCTTAACTGTTTCTCCACGTTTGTAAGTAATTTTATCATAATAAATCTCTCTTACCTTTTGGAGTATTTCGTCTCGATGATCATCCTTATCGTAGATTGAACCTTCACAATCACATTGCTTTAGTAGAATTAAAAGTTCTACATTTACTTCATTAAGATTATTAGCTAGTTTTAGTATAGCTTTTTCAGGATTTGTCTGTTCAAGAATGTACATAGGCTGCATATGCCAACGAACTAATGAGATAATCGCGGTATGTAAATGTTCATCTACTTCTAACTTAACTAATAAATCTTTTGCAATTTCTGCACTTTTAATTGCATGGTTACTTGCATGATATAGGCCATCTTCTCCTTTCTTTGTTGTAAAAGCTTTGCCAACATCATGCAATAAAGCAGCATATACTAAAATTTCTCTAATTTCAGGTGATGCTAAATAATCAATAGTTTCATTTGAAATATGATCTAACGCACTTTGTACAACCATACAAGTATGTACAAAAGCATTACCCTCTTTGTGCCATATTTCATTTTGAGGTGTTTGTTTTAGTTTTTCTATTTCAGGGATTAAATCTAATTTTTCCCAATGAAATGCATTTTCAGTTGAATCGTATAATTTCATATATAATAATTTATTAAACTTCATTTTCATCAAATTCAAGTCTGTAATAATTTTTATGAGAACATATTACAGTTCCTGTTTGTTTTTCAAGATCTACTCCAACTAAACCTATAAAATTATTACATTCTCTACATATACCTGAACAAATATGTGGTTTAAGACCATCACGAATAGCCTGTTTTATACTTTCTCTTTCAAAATCATCTACAGAATAAATATCACATTCTATAAATTTATTCATATAGTCGGTAGGAAAATATTTTTGAACTTTATATAATATCATAGTTATATTTATTTAGTATCCCTGGCAGGACTCCAACCTGCGACCCAGATCTTAGAAGGATCTTGCTCTATGCAGCTGAGCTACAGGGACTTACGTATTTAAATATAGTCAAAAATTTTTATCAAAATAAGTTCAATAGCTTCTTCAATAGTTAAAGCTGTAGGAGCTATTCTACAACTTGTGTATGGAGGAAGCCAAATTTTTGCACTATATCCAATAGGAAAAGTTTCTTCTTTATTCCAACACACTCTTGTTTCAATAAATATTTGTTTTTCTATAGCTAACCATTCTTGAAGTTTTATTATATCGTCAGGTCCATTATAACCTTTAAGTTTCATTAATTCATATATACTAGACATGTGTAATTAAATATTCATATGCTTGATTAATTTCAATAAATTTTTCCTTAGAACCTCCTTTATCAGGATGATATTGAAAACACAACTTACGATAAGCAGTTTTAATGATACTTTTATCTTTAGTAATACTAATTCCAAGAATTTTATAATATCTATCTATACTAGTTTGATTTTGAAATTGTTGGTTATTATAATTCCTTCTTTGGTATCTTTCTTGTCTATATTTATATTTAAAATATCCTTGATAAAAAGTTACATAAAATTCTGCAGATTTATAGTAAAAGCAAAAAGAATTAGACCATTCAGGTTTTATAAATTTTCGACAATATTCTTGAAACCATGTAAATTTATCTTCTTTAGAATAATATACAGAAATCTTATTAAAGGTCCTACGAATACTACGATAAAATCTATCATTATCAATAACACTAGAAGGAAGTTGCATAACCTTAATCATGTATTGTAGAACAATTTCATCATGATTTCTTTTCGGACTTAAATTACCAAAAATTAAATCAATAGCATTATCAAAATCAATAATAGTTATCAAAGATCCATATGATTTTATTACTCTTGTATAAGAATCTATATGGAAGAAATTTGCCTTTAGTAAGTTTACTCCTAAAGCTTTACAAATAATAATTAGAGCTTCATCATATTTATCTAACTTTACTTTATATAAGTTTTTAGTTAGAATATTTCTATTGTTAAACATCTTTTTAATAAACTTAAACATATCTATAAAATAGAAAATGCCTCCAAGATAGGAGGCTATTAGAGTGCCCTCGACAGGATTTGAACCTGCACCTTACTATTACTTCAGACCGCTTTCTAAGAGCGGCATGTCTGCCAGTTCCATCACGAGGGCAAATAGAGAGTAAATCTCTCTATTATTCTTCCAAAAATTCAGGATCTCCAATCCGAGGAGTTACTGTAGGAGATAGATTTTGAACTTCGTATTCGATAATTTGATCTTTAATATCCTTTGCAGAATAATTATCCTGAATTAGAAATACGATATGTTCTACTTGTGATTGAGACAAAGTTCCACTATATTTAATAGTTTCTGCATCATCACTTCTAACTAAGATATCACAATGTCTAGAATCAGAATTTAACCAATTCTTATTTGAAGAATTAACTTCTTCCGTGTAATCTACATTTACTTGTACTACTTTCATATTATATTTTTCTTAAAATGCATTTGAAGTGTGTTGTATCCTTTAATAAGATATTAAAATCTTTAAGAATCCCTTGCTGAGTTCGAGGCATAATGAATTCATAAAAATAATCAATAACATAGTTATTAGGAACTTTTGATAAAAACTCTTCGATAGTTATTGGAAAATAATTTTCTCTAACTTCTCTAGCCCAATTTTCAACCCATTTATATTTCATAAGAAAATGAACTAGATTTTTATTGTTACTAATATTCCCCCAAATAGATTGAAACTCAGCTAAATGTGTGGGATTAGCATTATGTAAAACTCTAGAAACATCATTAATATCAGACATTCTATCAATTGATTTTCGAGGAGTTAAATCTCGAATAGCAATATATCTAAAGTTTTCATTAAAAACTTGTCTCCAAAATTCATTTACACTTTGATTATCACCGTAACTATAAACTTCATGAATAACAGAAGAAAGTATTAAAGTAGCATTATCTAACTTTAAGGATATAACGTTTTCAAAATTATTATATAAAGAAACATTACATCCTTCAAGATTCTTTTCTGCAACTTGAAGCATTTCAGGAGATATATCATATCCAATTAGTTTCTTATCAGGAAACATCTCATGAATATGTTTTAATAAAGATCCATCAGCACATCCAAAATCAATGAACGTATCCGAATCTACAAAAGATAGAAAATATGCTTTATCTAAAAGTGATTTTCGCATATTATCATTATATACCTTTAAATTTGCTATTTCCATTCTATAGGTTCTAAGTATATTCTATAACAAATAATTTTATAAGCGTCTTGCTCTCCGTTATCTGCACAACCATGATTGGCATAATGTGGATCTATAGTTTTATTACGACAATAACCACTATGACAGATCTGATAAATTGAACACATATATTTACAAGTATGATGAACGCTTATATTATCTACTCCTACTCTCTGTAAATATAAATTGTATTCTGGTATATAACGAATCTGATGTTTATTAATTATTAGTTTACTCATGTTATTTTAAATTTGCGGAGAGTACTAGATTCGAACTAGTGGCACCTTTTTGAGGTACGTCGTCTTAGCAGGACGATGGGTTAAGCCAACTCCCCCAACTCTCCAAAATAAGTTCTAATATAGAACTTATTATAAATCTATTATTTTTAAGATTACCTTAATGAAAGACTCTATATTTGAATAAGAAGTATTAAGCTCATCAAACTCTTTCTTATGTTCTAATACACCTATCATAAAATAATCAAACATACTACCAGTAACAACTCTTAATGCCTCTTCACTCAAGAGATTTCTTAAAGGAGTATCTCGAGTAAGATGAATAGTACTAAAGTCTAAACTACTTGCATAACGAGAGATATTAATACATAAAGAAGTTAGAACAATATTTTCAGGATCTGCGTACCTTTTTACTAAGTCTTCAGTTAAAACTAGTGGAAGTAAAGTCCCGTCACAAAATTTTACAAGCGAAAATAATGTAAAAGGAACACAAAACATATTTCCACTATCTGGCTCTCTGTAAATTTGATTAGGAAGTGGAAAATAAGCTAACCCTTGAGGGCTTAAACAGCCTGAAAATACAAACTTGTTAATTTTTTTACTATAATCAAGCTCCAAGTAAACATACTTATACTTATCGTGATTAGTTTCATACCAACCACTTTTAGCTAAAGTGTTTATGTCTGTCATTTTGTATATATTGTTTTAAAAGTATAATTCTTTCAATTATTTTGTTGTGATTAAATGCCCATTTATAGTTGTTTAATTTTCTTATATCAATCCATTTAACCTCTTCAACTTCATTATCTTCGCCTCCAATAGGTTTAACTTGAGAAAGTAATTTATAAGGTACTAAAGCAGTATATCTAAGAATAATATTTTGCTTATTAGCCTTTGGACTTGTTTCAACCTCTACAAATTTAGGAACTTCAGGAGTAATTATATATCCTGTTTCTTCCATAACCTCTCTGCAAACAGCTTCCTCACTAGTTTCATCATAGTCTATATAACCACAAGGGCAATTCCAATATCCTTGAAAATCAGGAGTTCTAGTACCACGTTTATTTGCTAAAATACATAAGTTTCCAAATTTATCTCTAGAAAATAGAAACATAGCAACTGCACAAGACCTTGAAATCCAGTATTTTTGATTATCTTCTTTTGAAGTTACTTGAAAATTTTTCATTACTTGCAATTTTTATTATTTTGTGCCCCCGTGAGGATTCGAACCTCATTAGTCTGAGACGCGAAATTTACAGTTTCGTGCAGATCTCCAACTCTGCTGCGTGGGCATACCTTTTTAATTCCAGTTGCCTTTAATATGAGTCTCTTTAAGAGGCGGAATTAGTAAATAAAGTCCATATTTTAAAAGTCTAATATCCCAAGGATATAAAGAAATTACAAATGTACCTTTACGCTCTGTTGATTTAAAATACCAACGTATCCCTTCCTATGACTATAGACAACGTGTTGAATGAAATTTTTCATAATTTTTAAATAAAGAAAGAATATTTTCTCTACCTACAGGATTTGCAGATTGACTTGCAAATAATGGAAGTTCCTTTCCTTCATCAATACAACGATTTACAATATATTTGGCTATATCGTAACCACTTTCTTCTTCTCCTAAATCGTGATCAAGACAAATTGCATCAGGCCAGTCTTTTTCAAGAAATTGTACTGCTTCTTGATAAGATTGTGCCCATATTACAAGACAATTTCGGCCAATTGGACTAAAATTTAACCAATCGTCTTCAAAAGGATTACGAGCATCGTCCACCCAAAGCAATATTTTTTTCATTATTTAATCTGACGCTTAAAAATACATTTATATCCAGTTATCCATCGCATGTCCTCAGCAACTACTAATTCCCAACCAAGTGATCCTAAATAATTTAAAAATGCATTAAAAAATGGATATTTTCCTTCAGGAGTCCAATCTATAGTTAAATATTCAAATTTCATATATCCTACATTATTTAGTAACTTTATCAGACTTTACAAAAATCCAGTTACCGAGGCAATTATGTTTGATACAACATTCACAAGGTTTCCAAGTTGGAAGATAAACACAATTTACACAAGCCAGTCCTTTAACATCCTGAACTTTAATTATCATATTATAACTCTTTAATATCACCACAACTAACACACTTACTGTATTTAGTACATGCTAAGTTTGACATTCCAACAGAAAGTAAAGTTGAAAAGATTCTAGCTATACCAGAAGCTCCATATGCATCCTCTGTCCAAATTATATGAACTGTTTCTTTGTCACATTCTGGGCAATATGTTTTAATAGTCTTTATTTAGATTACAATGACATTTAGGATTATGAACAACTGCTACACCATGACCTTTAGTAAAACTAATATAATCATGTCCTTCAAACTTAAACTTATGTGCAGTACCAATATAGTATCCATCTTCAGATCTTATAGTTTCTGATTTAGGATCAATTACAGCATTACAACTAACTGTAATTAAACAAATTAGACAAAGTAAAAATTCCATATTTTTATTTCTTAAACCAGTTAATTATTTTATCAATTGGATCTTTAAGTACATTTCGATAAAAACATAAATTAAAAAGTTTGAAACACTCTTTAAAGGTATTAGGATTTGAAGGATATCTGTACCAAAGTTCAGGTTTACTTGCATTTTCTACAGTTATATCGAGTTTAGCATTGCATCTAATAGATTCTGCATTAACTTCTTTTAAAAACTTATAGAAAATTTGTTTATCTTCTGTAGAACCAAAAGTATTAAGATGATCTATAAAAGCGCCTACTTTGACAAGTCTTATCTTAAGACTTTCATAATACATAACTGTTATTAGTTCATATAAAGCTATGAATATTATAATAAATACAATTAACATTATTGTAAGGATTTAATAATTTCTACTGCAACTTTGCCATCATATCTTCCTTTATATTCTTCTGAAAGATATTTCATAATTTTTGACATATTGTTACCTGCAGTTAATTGTGAACCAATAAGTGCAGTTAATTCCTCCTTAGTAAGAGGTTGAGGTAAATAACTCTCAAGGAAAGTATTTTCTTCGTTTAGGGTATTAAGTTGATCAACTCTATCCACCGAACATTCACTAATAGTCTGTTTATTATCTTTATACATTTTCTGTATAACATCCATAACCTGACTACAAGAAGGATCTTTACTAATCTGTTCACACTCTCCAATGATAGTATTTAACAAATTATAAATTACCTTATTATCTCGCTTAATCTGCTTAAGCTCTTTTAATTTCTTTAATGTCACCATATTTTTTAATTCTTGCAATATTATTAATTCCAGCCATATGATGGTTACAACAATCCACTGAAAATTTTTCAGTAATATTTTCTATGTAATAACTCCATGCAGGACCAATTACAATAGCATTTCTATCACTTTGATTAACAAATATAAATATTTGAGCATCAGTAAATGCCTGTCCTCCTATCCCACCTAATCCGCAAGTTGTATCAGGAAAAGTTTGAGTAAAAGAAATAACACTATCATATTGAAATATTATATATCCATACTCCTCTAATAGTTCTTTACAAAATTCTTTAAAAGTCATTATTTCATTAACTTACTGCCCCTTGGAGCACATTTTTCACAATAAGGACATATCCACCCTGTACTTAAATATTTAGCAGGTTTTCCACAACTTATACATGTATGATAAGAAATATCTTCATACTTATTAATTATAGTCTGTATTTCTTCTGGAGCTCCTGCATCATACCAACGAAGAGAACCGTACTTCTCTTTAATCTGCATAATTCTATAATTATATAAATAATTATGCTTTTTAAGAGCTTGTTTTATTTCTTTACACATTTGAATGCCAAATGCTTTTCTCCAACCAATTGGCATACTATTAAGTTCTGTATAAGTTGGAATAAAACAAATTTTAGGAATTATATTTTCGTAAATATAGTTTAGAATAGTATAGATCTTGACACTTTTGGTATCAGCTACAAATTCTAACTTCTTATAACTAAATCCATAATTAGTATTAGTAACTTCCTTTTTATGTATATGATAATATAAAACAGGTATATTATTGAAGATTGATTTACTTACAGTAATTCCTGAAATCTTAAAATTATCACCCACATACTTTTGTATATTAAAATCATAAGGTTCTTTCAATATATCACTATAAAATCTTAAAATAGTATTATTACGTATAAGCCTTGCTTTAAAATTGTATTTATCCTTGAAGATTACTTGCTTTGTAATAGTAGTACATTCTTGAGGATCTTTATAAAACTTATAAGCTAAACTGATATCATAATAAGACTTACTATAGTATTTGTATACTAAATTAGACATCCATCTTATATAAACTGTATGTTCATCTGAAAATCTATTTCTTGGATATAAGAATGGGAATCTTATACACAAATATATTGCATTAAAAATTTTAGATAAGGATTTCATGTTTTTAAAATTTATTAGAGTGGGTAATTACTTTTTATAACGATACTTTCTAGTACTATTTTTATTTCTGGAGCCAAAATGTTCTGTCATAGCATGATGATTAGGACATAAAACCTGAAGATTTTGCTCTTTATTATTAGTTGCATCTCCATCTATATGATGAATTTGCAAAATAGATAATCCAGTATAAGGATTAATAAAATTGCATCCACACCCTGGAATTTCACAAGTATAGTTAGCCTTCTCTAATAAATATCGCCTTAGACGATCTGACATTCCATCTTCTCCTGACATTCCTGATTCTTTACCTTCCTTCCAATTCCTAATATACTCCTTGTACTTAAAATTAGCATAACAAGTGTTATTACAAAATGTAGCAGAAGATGCAATTTCTTTTCCACATGCAAGACATCTTTTTGTTACCTTCTTTAGAGCGTTATTATATTTATTAGCACAAGATCTATTACAAAATTTTTTTCTATATTTTTCTTTGCCAGAGATTTCTTCACCACAATATAAACAATGATTAGGTTTCTTTTTCTTACTTTCTAATCATTCTTTTCAATCAACACCTATTGATTTTAAATCTCGTTTTACTTTTTCAGAATTTGTATAATTTGCCTTTCCGTAAATAATTCTGGCAATATCGCTTAAAGATGTACAAGTATTTAGTAATTCTTTATCCATATTATTTATTTTTGAGCGGATAGTCGGATTCAAACCGACGGCATCGATCTTGGAAGGATCGCGTTCTATCCCTGAACTATACCCGCAAAAAGAGGATTTAATCCTCTAAACTATTCTTTTATGTACTGCACTATTTTGAGCAATTTCTCGACAATCAGAAATGAAAATTGCAACTCGTTCCTTATATTCCCAAGCAAATATGCTATCAATTTGATCTAATTTAAAAAACAAATATGCCATCATTTCTTTACTCCATTGAGAAAATGAATCTAATTGCTTATAAGTTTTAACAGATTCTGCACATTTTCTTAGTTTACGTAATTCATTTTCATACATAGACTTGTACAGCTTTTCAATTTTGTTCATTTTAATATTTTTATTTTAAGGATTATATAGATTATTCCAGTTATCATTAATGATTCAAATAAATATCCAAGAGAAATTAAACTACCTAAAGCTGCTAATACCCAAACTAATACAGCTGTAGTTAAATGACGAATATCATCAATTCCATTCTTAAATATTATACCTGCACCAATAAAACCAACTCCAGAAGCAATTTGTGCAGCAACTCTAGATGGATCTCCACCTATTTTAATTGAAATATATGTAAAAACAAAAGAACCTAACATAATTAATATACAGGTTCTAATTCCAATTATTTTAGATTTAAATTGCCGTTCATATCCTATAAGAGCTCCACATACTAAAACTGCAATTAGACCTGTAATAAAAGTGAACATTAGACTTCTATATTTTTAAATATATTATATAATGATAAGAAAAAAGTATAAAATATAAATAGTATATTCATTCCAGGAACAAAAAGGAATAAACAAAGACTACTATCACTATCACTATCCCTAAACTTATCATTCCATTATTTATATTGTTTTATGTTTTCTATATATGTTTTCTGTTCTTCACCTGTAGGACCCGCCATTAAGTTAAACTTTGTTGTTGCACATGAGCTTAACAATATTAATATCAAAATTAGGATTATTTTCTTTATATTTTTCATTTTCAAATCCAAAATCGTTAAGTTTTTCAACCATTTTTCTAAAAATAGTTATATCAGTAATTCTTGATTCAATAATTTCAAATTGTTCTGTATCAAAAATACCGTATACTCGCATATAATCCTCACGATCTTTTGCTCTACAATAGAATATAATTGCAGTTTCGTCGTGATTATAATCAACTGGATTTACAATTATTTTCATTTGTAATCCTAATTAAATTAATACAATTTCTAACACCTTATCTAAAGTATCTATATCAATATCAGGATAAGCTGTTAGTATTTCTTCTCTAACCTGTTGTTCCCATCGACTATCGATAAGATCAGATCATCCATTTTGTTCTAAAAGTAACAAAATATCCTTTACTTTACTTTCCATCCAATAGTATTTATAAAAACTTGTGTAACTAAATCAAGATTTATCATGATTTGTTCATGTACATCTAACTTAATTTCTCTTTTAGTTACAGGCCATCCTTTAACAATCATTTCATATTCACATCGAGACCAGAATTGATATAAAGATTTATTTTTAACAAATTCTTTAATATCCTCAAAAGACTTAAATTTAGATTTATCCTTTTCTTCTTCCCATTCTCTTACAAAATATGGAATAACATTATATTCTTCTATTGTTTGAGTATTAAAGTTCCATATAAGTACATTAAATATATTTCTCATAACTTTATATGTATTTTCATATATATTTATATGCAGATTTTATTTTACCTCTAGCAGCATCAGATATATGTCCTCTAACCCCTGAAACTAAAGTTTTAACTTTTTTATTAACATATAACCATTCTGCAGCTTTTTGTACAGAATCAAATTCAGATAATAAATCTCCATTTAAAGAATATTGTTGAATTCTTTTTGGAGGATTTACATTTTCTAATATATGCCGATACTTTGGAATATTATAAAGTTTTAAACATTTTCTAACAGTATCTATTGAACATTGTACCTTTTCTGCAACTTTAGAGATATATTTCAATTCCTTATAAAGGGATATAATTTTATAGTAATCATACAGTTGAGAACCATCTCCACCTTTAGTAGCATTATATCCATATTTGTAAGTTTGAAGTCTATTAATTCAATACACTTCTTTTTTTTTGAAAGAATCTCAAATGAGCACTCTTCTAAAACTTCAATTTTAAAATTAGAAATTCTATATTTAAGAAAAGCTTTATATAGTGAACGATTTTCTTTTCTTTTTCTTTTAGAGTCAGATATATGTTCTTTTCATCTCTTCCAAATTCTATTAGTAGTTTTACCTACATACTGCTTATTATTTATTTTGTTTGTTATACAGTATATACAAATCATGATAGTAATTTAGCGTTACCCAAGTATAACCACGTGGAGGTATACTATCTTTATACTCTAGCGGGAGTGAGATTCGAACTCACGTAGA
>OGXJ01000010.1_pt1 | contig 105614 bp, 116 predicted proteins | sample 1576231 | NCBI WGS metagenome assembly OGXJ01 (sample SAMEA3541539, study PRJEB24748) | human gut metagenome | biome: human gut; feature: human-associated habitat; material: faeces | place: China | collected 2012
CGATGTACTATGTGGCTGAATGAGCGTGCCCGCCAAACCGGCGGCGCCGGATATGAGTGCGCCGGGGTGACCCTGGGCGGCAGTCAGGTGGAAACGGTGGCCTCTGCCCATTTGCGGGAGACCCCGGTGTATGCCCCTTACGGCTATGCGGCCAATGTGCCTGCCGGTGCCCAGGTGCTGCTGCTCTCCGGCGGAGAGGACGGCGCAGTGGTTGCCGGCGCTCGTATGGGCAGCACCGATTTGGCGCCCGGCGAGGTGGAACTGCGCGGCCCCGGCGGCGCGGTGGTGCGCCTGTGCCGGGACGGTACGGTGCGGATAAACGGTCTGGTCATCAATGAAAAAGGAGAGATCGAACCTTGATCTATGCAGTGGAAAACGGCGATTATGCGGTTACGGATCATGTCCCTCGGCGCCTGGACGCACCGGAGAATCTGGTGCAGTCTTTGCGCCTGCTGCTGACGCTGCCCCGGCAGGGCTATTATCCTCGGCCGGTAGGCGGGGTGGGCGGCTGCGGGGCAGATCTGTTGCCGGACGAACTGCTGGCGCTGGGTCGTCGGGCCGTCTGGGATGTGCCCGGCGTGCTGGTGTTGGGGGTGCGCACCGCAGACGGCAGCGCAGTCTTTCGTCTGTGGGTGCGTGAGGAAGAACGGGAGGTGACGGTTGCCCTATGAGAGCGACCTATCAAGAAATAACGGACAAAATGCGGGCGACATTTTTCGACGCTTGCGGCGAAAAGCCGGAGGATCTGCCGGAGCTGGACGCCCGCTTTCGCAGTGTGGCAACGGAGCTGTATGCCCTGTCGGTGTTTGGCGACCATGTGCAAAGCCAGGTGTTTGCCGATACGGCACGGGGTGCGGATCTGGATCGACACGCGGCGGACGTGGGCTTGCAGCGCAAGGGTGCTTCTGCCGCCGCCGGGGTGCTGACATTTTCGTTGGCGCAAGCAGCAGAGACGGCGGTGACCGTACCGGCAGACACGGTGTGTTCTGTGGCCGGGCAGCCTTATTTGCAGTTTGCCACCACCCAGGCAGCTACCATTCCCGCCGGGGAACTGGCGGTGGATGTGCCGGCTGTCTCCCTGGGCAAGACCACCGCCCATAACGTGGAGCCGGGGTGCATTACCGTGATGGTCAATCCCCCGGCGGGCATCCGCGGGGTGACCAACGCCAATCGGTTTTCGGGCGGTGCGGCGGTAGAAACGGATACCGCCCTGCGCCAAAGGATCTGTCAGGTGCAGCAGGTGCCGCCCAATGGGGTGAACACCGCCTGCTTGGCCGCAGCGGTGGAGCAGCTGGATCGGGTGCTGTCGTGCAAAGTGTGCCCCGGCGGTTCCGACTATATCGTCACGGTATATGTGCGCAGCCGTCAGGGTCAGGTGGACGACGAACTGCGCCTGGCGGTGACGGAAAAGTTGGATATTCTCACTCTGGCCGGGTGCTTTATTGATGTGCAGGAGGCAAAAAAGCAACCGGTACAGCTGGTGTGCTCGGCGCAAATTTTAGCAGGAGCGGACCCGGCAACGGTGCGCTCTGCACTGGAAAATCAGCTGAAAGAACTGTGTTCCGCTCGGGTGATCGGCGGCAGCTTGCATCCCTCCGCCCTGGCGGCAGCGCTGCAAACGGACGGCCTGTGCGGCACCCCGGAGGTGCATGCAGCAGGCGAAAAAGGCGGCGTGATCCCTTGCAGCACCGGCGCGTACCTGGAGGTGACGGCGGTGGAGGTGACCTGCTATGTTTGAGACGGTGCTGGGTCGTTTGCAGGCACTGGCGCAGGCAGAGGGCTTTGACCCGCAACCGGGCACGGTGATCGATGGCGAGCTGCGAGCCTACGCGGCGGGGATCGCGCTGGTCTATGATCAACTGACGGACGCCCGGGAGGGCGCCTTTGCCGCCACTGCTGCCGAAGAAAATCTTTGGCGCTGGCTGACGGTTCGCGGTTTGCTGCCGGGGGATACCCTGCAAGAGACTCGCCAAAAGCTGCTGGCGCGGCGGCAAATGCCCTGGGGCGATTTTTCTTTGGCGGGCTTTCAACAGGCACTTAGCGATCTGTGCGGCGCGGACGCAACTTATCATTGCACGGACGGCGATCTGAAACTCGTGATCCCTGCCGCCGGGCGGGCCAATTTGGGTCGCCTGCTGCGGGACTGGGTTCCACCCTTTCTCTATGCCCATTTGTCGGGCAGCGGGCGCACCTGGAATGCGTTGGACGCAGACGCGGTGCCTTATGCCGTCTTTGACCGGGCAGCGCTGCCCTTTGATATTTTAGATACGGAGGATTAACATGAGCAGTACCAACAAAACCACCAACTTAAAACTGAATGACTGGGTGGGTACCGATGTGCCTCAGCGAGAGGATTTTAACGCGGATAATCAGCGGATTGATAAGGCCATTGGCGACCACACCGGCAACACCACAGTGCATATCACCCAGGCGGAGCGGGACCTGTGGGGGCTGCCGTTCTACTATTACAACTATTTCGGTAACGGCAAGGCCACACGCACGGTGGAGATCCCCAGCCCCTTCCGCCCTCGCTTTGCCATTGTTTTTGCAGACGGTATGGCGCCCTCTGTGTGCAAATTCTCCAGCAGCGCCAACTACCACTATGTGGCCTTTGCCAGCCAGACCCGCGGCACCATCGGTATGACGCTGGATGACACCAGTTTGACGGTGAACCAGTCCGTGTCACCGGTGACCGGCCAGGAGTATGCCTGCCTAAATCAGAACGGCACCACCTATGCCGTCTTGTTTTTTCGGTAAAGATCCCCTTTCTTTTTTGGTGAAGGTGTGCTATACTGAATATAGACTCGGTGCGGTGTACCCAATTTTGCAGCGCCGGGCAAGGGGGCTTTACCATGTCTGTAAAAGTAATTACCGTTGGTCGAGAGTTCGGCTCCGGCGGGCGTTCCGTGGGCAAGGCTGTTGCTGCGGCGCTGGGCTGGGATTATTATGACCAGGAGCTGGTTCGCCATGTGGCGGAGAAAACCGGTTTTGCCGAGCGCTATATTGAGGAGACCGGCGAGTATTCCGCCAGCAAGAGCCGCTTGGCCTACGCCTTTTCGTCCGTTGGTTCGCCGGAGGTGATGAACGGCCTGTCTGCGTCTGATTATTTGTGGACGGTGCAGCGCAAGGTTATTCTGGATTTGGCAGAAAAAGGCAACTGCGTAATCGTGGGCCGCTGCGCGGATTATATTCTGGAGGACCGGGACGATGTGCTCAATGTGTTTGTGCACGCCGGTAAGGACTACCGGGCCAAGCGCATTGTGCTGCTTTACGGCGAAACGGATAAGCCGCCGGCCAAGCGCCTGGCGGAGAAGGACAAAAAGCGCGCGCTGAATTACCGGCATTATACCGGCCGGGAGTGGGGCGATGTGCACAATTACGATCTGTCCTTGGACTCCGGCCGCCTGACACCGGAGGGCTGCGTGGAGATTATCACCCGCGTGGTGCAGGAGAAGAACAAGTAAATCGGTACAGCAAAGCGCACACGGTTTCTGCCGTGTGCGCTTTTTTGTGGGTTTGCAGTTGCAATAGGGCAATCTCTCCGTCAACGCCTGGCGGCGTAACTGCAGGGGAATTTCGCCGCGATAGCCTTACCTCTGGAATTGGCGGGCGGCAGGTTGGTGCCGCATTTCTTCGGCAATTTTCTGTACAAAAAGTCTCTTTACATTTGCCGGGGAATAGGCTATAATGAGGGCGCATTGTATCCGTAGAGAAAAAACGAACTTTCTCGAGGCGGCGCACGGTTTGCGTGGTGCGCGGCTTGGAACAGTAGCAGAAAGGAAAATTGAATATGAAAGTGAACGCAAAAAAGATCGCAGGCGTAGGTCTGCTCACGGCCCTGGTGGTGGTATTGCAGCTGCTGGGCTCGTTTATTAAGTTCGGCACCGTGTCTATCTCCCTGGTGCTCATTCCCATTGTGGTGGGCGCTGCCCTTTACGGTGTAGGTGCCGGCGCTTGGCTGGGCGGTGTGTTCGCCGTGGTGGTGCTGTGCCAGCCGGATACGGCGCTGTTCCTCAACATGAGCATTTTTGGCACCATTTTAACGGTGATGCTCAAGGGCATTTTGGCCGGGGCATTGTCTGGGCTGGTGTATCGGGTGCTGAGCAAGAAGCATAAGTACGCCGGCGTGGTCTGTGCCGCTGTGGTGTGCCCGGTGGTGAATACCGGGATCTTCCTGCTGGGTTGTCGGTTGTTTTTCTTTGACTGGATCTTGCAGAATGCAGGCGGCGCCAATGCGTTCATTTTTATGATCACCGGCTTTGTAGGGCTGAATTTCGTGGTAGAATTGGCTGTGAATGTGGTGCTCAGTCCTGTGATTGTACGGCTGGTGAATATCAGCAAAAAGCAGTTAAGCTAAGAGAAAGAAGGTGCGGCTATGATTCTGGCCATTGATGTGGGCAATACCAATGTAGTCATGGGCTTTATCGAGGGCGATACCATTGTGGACAAATATCGCCTGTCTACCAACAGTAACGAGACGGCGGAGGAGTATGCCATCAAGCTGCACAGTGTGCTGGATCTGATGCACCTGGAGCCGTCTGCGCTGGAGGGCGCCGTATTGGCTACGGTGGTGCCGCCCCTGGCTCGCACCATCTCTAAGGCTGTGGTGTTGGTTACCGGCAAAGCACCGATTTTAGTGGGTCCCGGGGTCAAGACCGGACTGAATATCAAGACCGATAACCCGGGCGAGCTGGGTGCGGATATGGTAGTGGGCGCTGTGGCTGCCATTGCCAAATACCCGGCACCCATTATCCTTTTTGATCTGGGCACGGCCACCACCGCCTCTGTCATTGACAAGAACGGCAGCTTTATCGGCGGGGCGATTCTGTGCGGAGTCAAGACCGCCCTAAGCGCCCTTGCCACCGGTACGGCTCAACTGCCGCAGATTGATATTGCAGCGCCGACCAGCGCCATTTCCACCAACACGGTGGATTGTATGCGCTCCGGCACCGTGTACGGCACGGCTGCCATGATTGACGGCATGGTGGCGCGCTTTCAGCAAGAGCTGGGTCAACCGGCTACGGTGGTGATCACCGGCGGGCTGGGTGCGGCCATTGCCAAATACTGTACCGTGGACGCTGTGGTGGATCGGGATCTGTTGCTGGACGGTCTGCGTATCGTGTACCAAAAAAATCAGAAATAAAAACGGCGCACAGGGCGACCTGTGCGCTTTTTACATGCAACTGCATACAATAGATTGGAAAAAAGAACCTAAAGGAGGGGCATTATGGCTGTATTTCGTCCGTTTCGGGCATTTCGTCCGCTGCCGGATTATCAGGCGCTGATCCCGGCGCCGCCCTATGATGTGCTCACTGCCGCCGGGGCGCGGGAGCGGGCAGCGGGCAATTCGCTGTCCTTTTTACATGTAGATAAGGCAGAGATTGACCTACCGCCGGAGACGGATCCGTACAGTTCGGCGGTGTATGAGAAAGCCCGGGAGAACCTGCTGGCGCTGGAGCATACCGGCGCGCTGGTGCAGGATCCGGCGCCTTGCTTTTATATTTACAAGCAGGTGATGAACGGCCGTGCCCAGGTGGGGCTGGCAGGCTGCGCCGGGGTGGACGATTACTTAAACGGCGTGATCAAACAGCACGAGTACACTCTGGCCGCCAAGGAGGCGGACCGAATCTGCCATGTGGACACCTGCGACGCCAATACCGGTCCCATTTTCCTGACCTATCGCCGCTCCCCGGCGGTGGAGTTGGCGCTTTCTACTTGGATGAGCGAACACACCCCGGTGTATGATTTTGTGCAGGATGATGTGCAGCAAACGGTGTGGGTGGTGGATAGCGCGCCCCTGTGCGAAAAACTGCAAGGGCTGTTTGCCGCCATCCCGGCGCTGTATATTGCCGACGGCCACCATCGCTGCGCCTCCGCAGTAAAAGTGGGGCTCAAGCGGCGGGAAGAAAAACCGGATTATACCGGGCAGGAAGAATTTAATTTTTTCTTGGCGGTGGCGTTCCCGGACAGCGAGCTGGAAATTTTGCCTTACAACCGGGTGGTGCGTGACTTGAACGGCCTGTCACCGGACGCACTGATTTCCCAAATCGAGCAGCGGTTTATCGTAAAGCACAGGGATGAGCCGGTGGAACCGGAACAAAAGGGCACCTTCGGTATGGTGGTGGATCGGGAGTGGTACACCTTGCAAATCAAGCCGGCGCTGGTGCCGGATGACCCGGTAGGCGCTTTGGATGTGTCGCTGCTGCAAGACAATTTGCTGTCGCCCATTTTGGGTATTAAAGATCCAAAGACAGATCCGCGTATTGATTTTGTAGGCGGGATTTACGGTGTGCGGGCGCTGGAGAAGCGGGCCAAAACGGATATGAAGCTGGCGTTCTCGCTTTATCCCACCACCATTGCGGAACTGATGGCGGTGGCGGACGCCGGGCGCATGATGCCCCCTAAGTCCACCTGGTTTGAGCCTAAGCTGCTTAGCGGCTTGTTTGTGCATTCGCTCTCCACAGACGGAAAAAAGGCTTGACATTTGATTATAATATGCTATTATAGTTATCGGTAAGTTGTAAGTTATTCAGTGAGAGTGGTCCCCGGGGACCGCTCTCCTGTTTTTGTAGGGAGGTTTTTCATTGGCAGGCAAGGGAAATGTGGTATCCCGTGTGCAGGCGTTGTGCGCCCCCATTGCGGCCGATCTGGGGCTTTCGCTCTGGGATGTACGGTTCATAAAGGAGGGCACGCAGCACTATCTGCGGGTGTTTATTGACAAGGACGGCGGTGTGAGTATGGACGACTGCGTGGCTATGAGCCGGGCGCTCCAGGAGCCGCTGGATCGGGAAGATCCCATTAAGGAGGCCTACACCTTGGAGGTCAGCTCTCCCGGTATTGAGCGGGAGCTGGTGCAGGACAGCCACTTTTTGCAGTATATCGGCGCGCCGGTATTGGTGCGCACCATTCGCCCGGTTGACGGGGCGCGGGATTTCTCCGGCATGCTGGAGAAATATAATAACGGCGAGATAACCGTTCGCCTGACTTCCGGCAAAGCGCTGTGTGTACAAAAGAAGGATACAGCCTTTGTGAAGTTGGACGATTTTAATATAGCAGATTTTGAACAGGATTTTCAGGAATAAAGGAAAGGTGATCGGAAAATGAGTAAGGAATTATTTGATGCGGTGCAAATGCTGGCGCAGGAGAAGGGGATCCCGGAGGATTACTTGTATGAGAAAATCTCTGCCGCCATTGTGGTGGCTGCCAAGCACGACTACAACGGCAAGGACATTGTTCATTGTGACATTGACCCGGAGAAGCAGCGCTTTAAGGTGTATGTGACCAAGAATGTGGTTGAGGAAGTGGAGGACCCGGACACGGATCTGACTTTGGAAGAGGCCCAGGCCATCAAGAAGAGCGCCAAGGTGGGCAAGACCATTGACATCCCGCTGAAGACCAAGGAGTTCGGCCGCATTATCGCACAGACTGCCAAGCATGTGATCCGCCAAGGTATTCGCGAGGCGGAGCGGGGCAAGCTGATGGAGGAGTTCCAGAGCAAGAATCAGGAGCTGATCTCTGCCAAGGTGCTGCGGGTAGACCCGGTCACCGGCAATGCCACCTTGGAGATCGGCAAGAATGAGGCTGTGCTGCCCAAGGCCGAGCAGGTGCCCGGCGAAGAGTTGGTAGAGAACAGTTTGATCAAGATTTTTGTTGTGGATGTAAAAGATGGCAGCAAGGGTCCCAAGATTATGATCAGCCGTACCCACCCGGGTCTGGTGCGCCGCCTGTTTGAACAGGAGGTGCCGGAGATCTTTGACGGTACCATTGAGATTAAGTCTGTCTCTCGTGAGGCCGGCTCCCGTACCAAGATCGCCGTATTCAGCAAAGAGGAAGATGTGGATCCGGTAGGTGCCTGCATCGGCCCTCGCGGCCAGCGTGTGTCCAATATTGTGGACGCTTTGGGCGGCGAGAAGATCGACATTGTGAAGTATAACGACGATGTGCCCACTTACATTGCCGCTGCTTTGGCGCCGGCTGATGTGGTTGGGGTTGAGATCCTGGATGAGGAAGCCAGAAGCTGCCGTGCCACCGTGCCGGATGATCAGCTGAGCCTGGCCATCGGCAACAAGGGGCAGAATGTGCGCCTGGCTGCCAAACTCACCGGCTGGAAGATTGATATTAAGCCGGAGTCCGGCTTTTACGACGGCACGCAGCAGTAAGCGGCTGCCTGCAAACAGGGAGGCGGAAAAATGAAAGCAAAGAAAGTGCCTGTGCGTATGTGCGCCGGTTGCGGCGGACGGTTTGACAAGCGCGACCTGGTGCGGGTGGTGCGCACCCCTCAGGGGGATGTGCAGCTGGATCTCACCGGCAAGATGGCCGGGCGGGGCGCCTATGTGTGCCACGATCCTGCCTGCTTGCAGAAGGCGCGGAAGAAGCGTGCCTTTGAGCGGGCGCTGGAGGTGACCATCTCTGACGCGGTCTATGACCGTATGGAGGCGGAGCTGAAAGATGAATAACGCCAAGTGGCTTTCTATGTTGGGGCTTGCCCGCCGTGCAGGCAAGCTGGCTATGGGGCACGACCTGGCTTTGCAGAGCGTACGCGACGGCAAGGCGCAGCTGGTGCTGACGGCGCGGAATGCGTCGCCCCGGCTGGTCCGCGAGTTTGAGACCGCCGGTCAAAAGCGTGCCAAAGCCCCCCGTATGCGTGCCCTGCCCTGCACCATAGATGAGATACACTTTGCCCTGGGTTATCGGGCAGGGGTACTCACGGTGGAAGATGCAGGCTTTGCAGCACGCATTGAAGAATTATTGCAACAGGAGGAAAAGGAATGGTCATAAAAGTAAAGGTATCCGATGTCGCTGCCGGCTTCGGCGTACAGAATAAAGAAGTTTTGGATCTGCTGGCCCAGTGCGGCACGGCCAAGAAGTCGCCGTCCACTGTGCTGGAGGAGGGGGAGCTGAACGCCCTCTTTGACCGCATTACCAAGACCCACAGCGTAGAGAATTTTGACAAGTTCTATGCGCTGCGATCCAACAAGCCTAAGAACCAGGCGCCGCAGCAGAAAAGGGAGAAGAAGCCCCAGTCCGCCGGTAATACGGAGAAGGACAAGAAGCGTCAGAGCCAGGCGGCCATTTTGCAGATGGCAGAGCAGGCGGCTAAGCGGGCTGAGGAGAAGGCCAAGAAGAAGGCCAATCAAACGCCCCAGGCGCGCACCAAAGGCGAGGCTCGCCATGTGGACACCCGAGTGAACAATGTGGATCTGGAAAAGTACAACCAGAAGTACGAGGATATTGCCCCTGCTTCCAACATGGGCGATTACCAGAAGAAGCAGAAGCTCAACCAAAAGAGCAAGCAGTACCGCAAAAAGCGGCCCCAGGGTATGCGCGCCCGCTCCAAGAGAGAGACGGAGGCTCAGCGCCTGGCCCGCATTGCGGAGCAGCGTAAAAAGCAGCAGATCACCATTAAGGTGCCGGAGGAGATCACCGTGGGTGATCTGGCAAGCCTGTTGCGTATGACGGCTACCGAAGTGATTAAAAAATTGATGAGTCTGGGCGTGATGGCCAGCGTGAACGAAGTGATCGACTACGATACTGCAGAGATTGTGGCTACCGAACTGGGTGCCAAGGTGGAGAAGCAGGTTGTGGTCTCCATTGAGGAGCAGATCATTGAAGAGGACGACGAGAACGACGAGAATGCCGTGAAGCGCCCGCCGGTGGTTTGCGTAATGGGCCATGTTGACCATGGTAAGACCTCCATTTTGGATGCCATTCGTCATACGGATGTGACCTCTACCGAGGCCGGCGGCATTACCCAGCACATCGGCGCTTATCAGGTAGAAGCGAACGGCGAAAAGATCACCTTCCTGGACACCCCCGGCCACGCGGCCTTTACCGCCATGCGTGCCCGCGGTGCCATGGCTACGGATATTGCCGTGCTGGTTGTGGCTGCGGACGACGGCATTATGCCCCAGACCATTGAGGCCATTAACCACGCCAAGGCAGCGGGCGTTGAAATTATCGTTGCCATTAACAAGATGGATAAAGAGGGCGCCAACCCGGATCGGGTGCTGCAGCAGCTTACCGAGCACGAACTGGTGCCGGAGGAATGGGGCGGCAATGTGATTTGCGTGCCTGTGTCTGCCAAGACGAAGATGGGCATTGACAAATTGCTGGAGACTATTCTGCTGGTAGCGGAGATGCAAGAGCTGAAGGCCAACCCGGACCGTACCGCCAAGGGTACGGTGATCGAGGCCAAGCTGGATAAGGGCCGCGGTCCCATTGCTACTTTGCTGGTGCAGAACGGTACGCTCCATGCCGGCGATGTGATCGTAGCCGGTATGGCAGTGGGCAAGGTGCGCGCCATGACCGATTATCGCGGTCGTAAGGTGAATTCGGCCGGACCCAGTGTGCCGGTGGAGATTATGGGTCTGGACAGTGCGCCCATGAGCGGCGATGGCTTTAATGCCGTATCCGATGAGCGGCTGGCCCGCCAGCTGGTGGAGCAGCGTAAGGAAGCTGCCAAGGAAGAAGAATTCAACGCCTTCCATAAGGTGACGCTGGATACCCTGTTTGATACCTTGCAGGCCGGCGAGCTGAAGGCCTTTAATGTGGTTATTAAGGCCGATGTTCAAGGCTCTGTCGAGGCTGTAAAACAGTCCCTGCTGAAGATTGAAAACGACGAAGTGCGGGTTCATGTGATCCACGGCGCCGTGGGCTCCGTCAGCGAGAGCGATGTAATGCTGGCCGCTGCCTCCAATGCCATTATCGTAGCGTTCAACACCGGCGTAGACCCGGTGGCCAAGGAGAACGCAGACCGGGACGGCGTGGAGATCCGCAGCTACAATATTATTTATGATGCCATTGAGGAGATTGAGGCGGCTATGCGCGGTATGCGCGCCCCCAAGTACAGAGATGTGGACACCGGCACCGCCGAAGTGCGCGAGGTGTACAAGATCTCCTCTGCCGGCACCATTGCAGGCTCCCTGGTCACCAGCGGTAATATCCGCCGGGAGGGCAAAGTGCGTTTGGTGCGTGACGGCAAGCAGCTGGCCGATGTGCCGCTGAAGGGCTTAAAGCGGTTTAAGGACGATGTAAAGGATGTATCTTCCGGCTATGAGTGCGGCATCAGCCTGGAGGGCTGGGACGATATTCAGCCCGGCGATGTGCTGGAGTGCTATGTGGTCGAGGAGTACAGAGACTGAGTAGGAGTGCAAAATGCCCGGTTATCATATTGACAGAATTACAGAGGATATTAAGCGGGAGATCGTGGCAATCCTGCGGGAACTCAAAGACCCGCGGATCAGCGGTATGCTTACGGTAGTAAAGGTGAGCGTTACCAACGATCTTAGCTATGCCAAGGTGTATGTGAGCGCCATGGAGGGCATGGAGGCGGCCAAGGCGTCCGTTAAGGGCCTGACCGCCGCCCAGGGCTATATTCGCCACGAGCTGGGTCGGCGGCTGCACCTGCGCAAGTGCCCGGAGCTGCGCTTTATTGCCGACGACTCCATTGAAAAGGGCTTTGCCCTTTGGGATAAGCTGAAGGAACTGGAACATGAGGATTGATGTAAAGGAATGTGCCCGGCTGCTGCTGGAGCAGGACGACATTTTAATTCTGACCCATGCCCACCCGGACGGGGACACTTTGGGCTGTGGCTTTGCCCTTTGCCGGGCGCTGCTGCAAAAGGGCAAGTTTGCCTATGTGAAGAACGAGGCAGACATTCCCCCCAAGTACAATTATCTTTTTGACGATATTGTGCCCATAAAGTTTACCCCCCGGTATGTGGTGGCGGTGGATGTGGCTACCGAGGGGTTGCTGGGTGCCATTCAGGGCAAGTACCATATTGATCTGTGTATTGACCACCACGGCACCAACACGGATTATGCGGACCGGCTGCTGCTGGACGACGGTGCCGCTGCTGCCAGCGAGATCATCTACAAGGTGATCCGGGAGATGGGCGTGCCCCTGGATAAAGGCATGGCCAACTGCCTGTATACCGGCATTTCTACGGACACCGGCTGTTTTCGCTACGCCTCTGCCACGGCAGAGAGTTACCGCATTGCAGCGGATTTGATTGAAGCCGGGGCGGATAACGGCCGGATCAATCGAGTCATGTTTGAGACCAAGACCAAGACCTATGCCCGGCTGGAACGTCTGGCACTGGAGTCCATGCGTTTTTACCTGGATGAGCGGGTAGCCATTATCACCGTGACCCAGGAGATGTACCACTTAACCGGCTCCAACGAGCAGGAGACAGAGGGCCTGGCGCCCCTAACCCGCCAGATTGAGGGCGTGGAAGTGGGCATTACCATTCGGGAGAAGCCGGACGGCACATGTAAAGCCTCTCTGCGCACCTTTGAGAGCGTGAACGCGGCGGAGATCGCCAAGGCCTTTGGCGGCGGCGGTCATCCCCAGGCGGCGGCTTGCAACCTGGATATGGATGTAAAGACCGCTCGCGCCAAGCTGGTGGAGAAGTGCGGGGAACTGCTGGTATGACCGGCGTTCTGTGTATTTGTAAGCCGGCGGAGATCACCTCTTTTGGCGTGGTGGCTAAGGTGCGGGGGATCACCCGGGAGCGCAAGGCGGGTCATACCGGTACGCTGGATCCTATGGCTACCGGTGTGCTGCCGGTGCTGTTGGGCGGTGCCACCCGCTTTCTTGATTATTTGCCGGACAGCAACAAGCGCTACCTGGCCACCTTCCGCCTGGGAGAGACAACGGACACCCAGGATTGTACCGGCACGGTGCTTACCCGCCGACCGGTCATTGCGGATCGGGCGGCTGTTGAGGCGGCGCTTTCTGCCTTTCGGGGCGAGATCATGCAGGTGCCGCCCATGTACTCGGCGGTAAGCGTGGACGGTCAGCGATTGTACGAACTGGCCCGCCAGGGTAAGACCGTGGAGCGGGCAGCCCGTCCGGTGACCATTTTGGATCTGCGCCTGACGGCAGCGGAAGAAGAAAAAAATACCTATACCATAGACGTGACCTGCACCAAGGGCACCTATATTCGTACCTTGATCCACGATCTGGGACAGGCCTTGGGCTGCGGCGCGGTGATGACCGCCTTGCAGCGCACCTGCGCCATGGGTGTGGCGCTGGCGGATTGCGTAACTTTAGAGCAGCTGCAAGCCCTGCGAGACAGCGGCGGTGATTTTGCCCCCTGCCTGCGCCCGGTGGACGAACTGCTGGCAGCGTATCCGGTCTTGCAGGTAACGGCGCCTCAGGCACGGCGCTTTGGCAACGGTGGTGCGCTGGATGCGGTGCGATTGCATCGGCAGCTGACGGAGCCCTATTACCGGGTATATGACCCGGCGGGTGTGTTCCTGGGACTGGGCAGTCCGTCGGCAGACGGCAGCCAGCTGCAAGTGGATCGCGTGATGGTAATGAGATAAATTTGTATGCAAGAGTGTGAGAACCAAAAGAGAATAACGGCGGTGGCTATCGGGGATTTTGACGGTATGCACCGGGCGCACAATATTGTGTGCACCGGAGCGGAGCAGGTGATCATCTACTGCGTGCACAACCGCTTTTCCCTGCTGCAAAAAAGCATTTTCCAGCGTCGCTACCCGACGGCGGTGTTTGCGGATTTTGATGCTATTCGCAATATGGAAGGTCGGCAGTTTGTGGAGGATGTGCTTATCGGTCGATTTGGCGCCGGTATGGTGCTGTGCGGGTTTAATTTCCGCTTTGGCAAGAACGCTGCCTGGGATGCAATGCGTCTGCGGGCATACCTGGAGGATCGGGGCATTTGGGTGCGTATCTTGGAGCACCAGGACTACCAGGGCGCGCCGATCAGTTCTACCCGTATTCGGGCGGCGGTGCAGGCAGGCGAGATGGAGCAGGCGGCGGCCATGCTGGGCTATAACTTTACTTTTGAGAACCCGGTGCTCCATGGCGACGCTCGGGGTCGCACCATTGGCTATCCCACCATCAACCAGCAGTACCCGGATGGATTGGTGCTGCCCAAGTTCGGCGTGTATGAGAGCCGCATTTCGGTGGGGGACACTTGGTATCGGGGCTTTACGAACATTGGCGTGCGCCCCACCTGGCAGGTGGAGACCCCCTTGGCGGAGACTCATATTTTTGACTACAACGGCGACCTGTACGGTCAAACGGTGCAGGTAGAGCTGGTGCGTTATTTGCGCCCGGAACAGAAGTTTTCTTCCATTGGGGCGCTGCGGGAGCAACTGGATCATGATAAAAGCAGTATTCTTTGATTTTGACGAGACTTTGCAGGACCGTACGGCGGCCTTTGAGCGGTATATGGACGGCTTTTTTGCCCGGTTCTTTCCCGGTGTGACCGGTGGGGAACTGGAGGAGAAAAAACACCAAATGCGCCAAAGCGGCAACGGCGGCTATGTGGACCGGGTAGAGTGGTACAAAGGGCTGATTGCCCTTTGGCACTGGACGGACGCCCCGGCGGCAGAAGCGCTGGCGGAACATTATGACCGCACCTTCGGCGACTGCTGCGTGATCTTCCCGGACGCGGTGCCTATGTTGCAGGCGCTGCGGAAGAAAGGCATTGTTACCGGCGTTATCACCAACGGCCCGTCGTATTTGCAAAATCACAAGATGGACGAAAGCGGCCTGCGGCCTTATCTTGATCTGGTGGTCGTCAGCGGCGACGTGGGGGTTCACAAGCCGGATCCGGCGCTGTTCCTCTACGCCTGTGACAAAGTGCAGCTGCCTCCGGCGGACTGTATGTATGTAGGCGACCACCCGGTAAACGACATTGCCGGCGCCCTGTCTGCGGGTATGCAGGCGGTGCGGATGAACTGGGGCTGGTTTAAGGACCAAGACCTGCGCGCGGATGTGCCGGTGATCGGGAAGGTCAGCGATGTGCTGCAATATGTGTAATGCCAATTACCTCCACTATATATAGAAATAAACGAAAGAACGCCGCCCGGTGTGCAAGTTTTGCTTGACAGGGGCGGCGCTTTCTGTTATACTACATAGGCTGTTCCGTGGAACAGTAATCCTTGCCGTGCACAGGATGTACGGCCAAAAGACCAGAAGGAGGTGCTTTAGAATGGCATTGAAGAACTATGAAATCGTATTGGTTTTCTCCCTGTCCAAGGGTGAGGAGGCTGCTCAGGCGCTCAAGACCAAGTTTACGGATCTCATCAGCAAGCATGGCACTCTTGGCGAAGTTGAGGAATGGGGCAAGCGCAAGCTGGCTTATCCGATCAACTACGAGACCGAGGGTTACTATGTGATCGCGCAGTTCAGCAGTGAGGAGTCTTTCCCGGCAGAGCTGGATCGTGTGATCAACATTACTGACGGCGTGCTGCGTTCTCTGATCGTCGCTAAGGGCGAGTAAGGGGGAGCACATGATCAATGTAGTGGCTATCATGGGTCGTCTGACCTATGATCCGGAACTGAGAACAACGCCCACAGGCGTTTCTGTCGTGCGTTTTCAGGTAGCTGTGGACCGCAACTTTCAGCGGGCCGGCGAGGAGCGCAAGGCAGACTTCATTGATGTGACCGCCTGGCGCCAAACTGCGGAATTCGTATCTAAGTATTTCCGCAAAGGCTCCATGATCGCTGTGGAGGGCTCTATCCAGACGGATAACTTCACCGATAAGGACGGAAACAAGAGAAAGAGTGTACAGGTCGTTGCCAGCAATGTGTCCTTCTGCGGCTCTAAGGCAGAGAGCGGCACTACCGGCGCAAACTCCAATCCCGCTTTTGCGCAACCGGCGCCCAGCTACGCCAGCGCAGATAACAGCGATTTTGAAGAGATCGTGGATGACGACGACGATTTACCATTTTAACGAAGGAGGAAACCAAGCATGGCTTATAATAAAGGCGGCGCTCGCAAAGGGCGCAAAAAGGTATGCGTTTTCTGCGTAGAAAAGGTAGACGAGATCGACTACAAGGATGTGACCAGACTGAAGAAATTCACCTCTGAGCGCGCCAAGATCCTGCCTCGTCGTGTGACCGGCACCTGCGCAAAGCATCAGCGTGAGCTGACCACCGCTATCAAGAGAGCGCGTCAGATCGCCATTATGCCTTATACCGCTGACTAATTGCAGTACAGCAGAACCTCAAGTTTTTTACTTGAGGTTCTTTTTTATGCAATTTTTATAGAGCGGAAGATAAAAGAAGCGGGACGGCTCAAACAGCCGTCCCCCGTGTTTTTTAGATTCGCTTTTACCAGTGGTATTTGGTCAGGTGGCCTTTAAAGGTCAGTGCCGGGTAGCCCCATTGGCGCAGCACCTCGTAGGTGCCCACCGCCACGGCGTTAGAAAGGTTTAGACTGCGGATCATGCCTCGCATAGGCAGCCGCACGCACCGGTCGTGGTTGGCTTTCAGCAGCTCCTCCGGCAGCCCCTTGGTCTCTTTGCCGAACACCAAAAAGGCGCCGTTTGGGTACTGCATATCGCTGTGGGCGATTTCCGCCTTGGTGGAGAAGTAAAAGAATTCTGCCTCGGCGTTCTTGGCAAAGAAATCCGCCAGGCTGTCATAATAGGTAATGTCCAGCTTGTCCCAGTAGTCCAGCCCGGCGCGCTTGACCTGCTTGTCCGTAATGGTAAAGCCCATAGGCCCTACCAGGTGCAGCCGTGCGCCGGTGGCAGCGCAGGTGCGGGCGATGTTGCCGGTGTTTTGGGGAATTTCCGGCTCGATGAGCGCAATGTTAAGCCTGTATTCCATCTACATACACCTCCGCTACATTCAGATTTTCGTCAACAAACAACAGATCGGCGTACTTGCCGGTGGCAATGGAACCGATCTGATCGTCCATACCGATGGCACGGGCCGGGTTGATGGTGCAGCTGCGCAAGGCGGTTTCAAAATCAATGCCAAAGCGCAGCAAATTCTTAAATTCCGTAAACAGGTCGGTAATGGAGGCGGCAATGGTACCGTCCTCCAGCACCGCATAGCGACCGTTCTCTTTTACATACACAGTCTGGCCGCCCAACTCGTAGGTGCCCGGCCCCAGCCCGGCGGCGCGCATGCTGTCGCTGATGACGCAGGCTCGGTCCTGCCCCAGCAGGCGAAAAGCGTTGCGCAGCATAATGGGATCAATGTGACCCCCATCGCAGATCAGCTCGCAGGTGACCTCCGACCGATCCAGTGCCGCCCCCGGCAGCCCCGGCGCCCGGTGGCTCATGGGCGGCATGGCGTTAAACAGGTGGGTCACATGGCCCGCCCCTGCGTCAAAGGCGGCGTTTGCTTCCTCTGCGGTGGCACAGCTGTGCCCCAGGGACACCCGGCAGCAGCCGCTGATCTGGCGGATCAGGTCGGCACTGTCAAAGGCTTCCGGCGCCAGGGTAATCAGCTTTACACTGCGGCCGGAGGCATCAAACAGGGCGTTCCATTCCTCCACGGTGCCCGGGCGAATGTAGTCGCCGTTTTGAGCGCCTTTTTTGGCAGGGGCAATAAACGGCCCCTCCAGGTTCACGCCCAGCAGGCGGGCGCCGGCTTCCTTGCCCATATAGCCACGGGCGGTGACGAGAATGTCCGTCAGCTTTTCTCTGGGCAGGGTCATGGTGGTACCGCAAAAGGCGGTGACCCCGCACTTAGCCAGGGAGGCACTGATCCGATCCATACTGCTTACCGTGCCGTCGGAAAAATCACCGCCCCCGCGGCCGTGTATATGAATGTCTACAAAGCCCGGCAGCAGGGTGTAGCCCTGCATATCCCGACCCTCCTGCTCCAGCACACTGATGGCGGTAATGCGGCCGTTTTCCACCTGAATATCCGCCACATCTTTTTGGAACACTTCGTTATAAAAGGTCACATTCTTAAAAATCATTCTGCATTCTCCTTGGCAATTTCCGCAGCCAGCTTTGCCAGCTCCTCAAAGTGGCTCATTTGGCAAATGCGGCGGCGGAACCCGGCGCCACCCCGCAGTCCCTTGGTGTAGTAGGCGGCATGGTGGCGCGCCTCCATCATGGCAGTGCGCTCGCCTTTATATTGAATTGTGCGGTCAATATGGCGCAGCATAATGGCCATGCGCTCATGAATGCCCGGCTCCGGCAGCACCCTTGTGTCTGTTAAATAGGCGCCTATTTGGCGAAACAGCCAGGGATTGCCCATGGCGCCCCGACCGATCATAATGGCGTCGCAGCCGGTCTGCTCCAGCAGCAGGGCGGCGCTTTGCACATCGGTTACATCGCCGTTGCCGATTACCGGAATGTGCACCGCCGCTTTTACCCGGCGAATACAGTCCCAGTCTGCGTGGCCGCTGTACATTTCTTCTCTTGTGCGGCCGTGTACCGCCACGGCGGCAGCGCCGTTTTGCTCCGCAATTTGGGCCAGCTCCACCACATTGGGGTGCGCCTTGTCCCAGCCCTTGCGCAGCTTCACCGTTACCGGCAGGTCAACGGCCTCTGCCACCGCGTAGATGATCTCACCTGCCAGCTGCGGGTCTTTCATCAAAGCGGAGCCTGCGCCGTTGTTTGCTACCTTGGGCGCCGGACAGCCCATATTGATGTCAATGGCCTGGGGCTCAAATTCCAGGCACAGCTTGGCCGCCTGCGCCATCACCCGTGGCTCCGTGCCAAACAGCTGAATGGCGGCGGGGCGGTCGCTGCCCAGGGTCATCAACTCCCGGCTTTTCCGGTCGCCCATTACCAGCCCCTTGGAGCTGACCATCTCCGTGACTGTGTAGGCGGCGCCAAAGTCCCGGCAGATCTCGCGAAACGCCCGGTCGGCCACCCCTGCCATAGGGGCCAAAAACGCCTTGCTGTCGGGCGGTAAATTTGTAAAGTCCATGGTATCTCCTGCCTTTTCTGTCTTACTAATATACCACATAAGGAATTGTAATTCAAATCAAACTGTGATAAAATAAAAAACAGAGTGCGCCCGGGCGTTTGACCGGGGCCACAGCGCGATTTTTAGGAGGGCTTTCATGAATCTTTTGGTGCTGGACGGGAACAGTATCGTCAACCGTGCCTTCTACGGCATTAAGCTGCTGACCACCAAGAGCGGCTATTATACCAACGCCATTTACGGCTTTTTGAATATTCTGCTTAAGTTGCAGGACACTTGCCACCCGGACGGTGTGGCGGTGGCCTTTGATGTGCATGAGCCTACTTTCCGCCACAAGCAGTATGCGGACTATAAGGCCGGGCGTAAGCCCATGCCGCAGGAGCTGCGGGCCCAAATGCCGGTGCTCAAAGAACTGCTTACCGCTTTGGGCTACACCACCGTGGAGTGCCCCGGCTGGGAGGCAGACGATGTTTTGGGTACTTTGGCTGCCGCTTGCCGAGACAGCGGCGACGCCTGCTTTATTGCCACCGGGGATCGGGACGCTTTGCAGCTGGCCCACGGCGGGGTGAAGGTGCTGCTGGCGCGTACCAAAATGGGTCAGGCGGTGACCGATGTGTACGATGAGGCGGCCATTGCCGCCGAGTATGGCATTACCCCCCAGGCGTTGATCCAGGTAAAAGCCCTGCAAGGGGATAGCTCGGACAATATTCCCGGTGTGGCCGGGGTGGGCGCCAAGACGGCGTTGGATTTGGTGCAGCGCTTTGGCACGCTGGACGCCATTTACAAGGATTTAGACACACTGGATATTAAACCCGGCGTGCGGGAAAAGCTGCGGCGGGACAAGGACAAGGCATATCTTTCTCTGGATCTGGGCACCATTCGCACCAATGCGCCTATTGATACCGTCCCCGCCCATTATGCCGTTACCGGCGGCGACCCGGCGGCAGCGGTAGCCCTGTTTCGCAAATTGGAACTGTTTTCTCTCATTGATAAATTCAATTTGGATCGGGATCTGGTGCCCGGTGGGGAGACGGAAGCCCCTGCCCCTGCCCACCGGCCGGAGCGGCTTACCTGTGTGGACGCGGACGATCTGCTGACCCGCTTGCGTAAGGCGGGGAATGTGTATGTGGTGCCCCAGCTGGCAGAGGGCACGGTAACGGATCTGTTCTTCCCCCTGGGGGACACGGTGTTCGTAATGCCGGCAGACACACCGGAATTCGGCTATTTTGTACGCACCCTGCTGGCAGAGGATACAGTGCGCATTTTTGGCTACAACACCAAGGAACTGCACCGCCTGGCACAAAAGCAAGGGGTGCGGTGCGGAAATATCTGCGGCGATTTGCAACTGTCTGCCTATCTGCTGCGCCCATCGGACGCCAAGTACGATTTGGCCCAGCTGGCGCTGGAATACAATGTGCCGGTGCCGGCGTACCGCAACAGCCTGGATCAGGAGGAGCCGGCGGTGGCGCTGGCGGTGATCTTGCCGGAGCTGTTTGCCAAGACGGACGCTTTGATCGACGATGCCGGGCAGCGCAAATTGTTGACGGAAATCGAACTGCCCCTGGCCGGTGTGCTGGCGCGCATGGAGTGCGCCGGATTTGATGTGGACAAGGCGGGAATCGAGGCGTTCTCCAAGAAGCTGAGCACCCGTATTTCCACCTTGACAGATGAGATTTTTGAGGCGGTGGGACACGAGTTTAATATCAACTCGCCCAAGCAGTTGGGCGTTGCCCTGTTTGAGGACCTGGGTCTGCCTTGTAAGAAAAAAACAAAAAGCGGTTATTCCACCAATGCCGAGGTGCTGGAGGGTCTGCGCTCTGCCCACCCGGTGGTGGAAAAAATCATGGAATATCGCACACTGACTAAGCTGAAAAGCACTTACTGCGACGGCTTGCTGAAAGTGATTGATACGGACGGGCGGATACACACCCGCTTTAATCAGGTGGAGACCCGCACCGGGCGAATTTCCTCTTTGGAGCCTAATTTGCAGAACATTCCCATTCGCACGGATCTGGGGCGGGAAATGCGCAAGTTTTTCATCGCCGCCCCCGGGTGCCGACTGGTGGACGCGGACTATTCCCAAATTGAACTGCGGGTGCTGGCGTCCATGGCTGAAGATCAGACGATGATTGATGCTTTTAACAGCGGCGCGGATATTCACACCGCCACGGCGGCGCAGGTATTTGGTCTGCCGCCGGAGATGATCACCCCCCAGCTGCGCAGTCGCGCCAAGGCGGTGAACTTTGGCATTGTTTACGGCATCGGCGCCTTTTCGCTGGCCAAGGATATTGGGGTCAGCAACAAAGAGGCCAAGGAATATATTGACTCCTATATGCACACCTATCAGGGCGTGGCGGCCTATATGCAGCGGATGATTGACGCCGCCAAGGACACCGGCTATGCCACCACGCTGTTCGGTCGGCGGCGGTATCTGCCGGAGCTGGCTGCCAGCAACCACATGCTCCGCGCCTTTGGAGAGCGGGTGGCGCGGAATATGCCGATCCAGGGCACTGCGGCTGATATTATTAAGATTGCCATGGTGCGGGTGGATCGGCGGCTGTATGCCGAGGGCATGGAGAGCCGCCTGATCCTCCAGGTGCACGATGAATTGATCGTAGAGGCGCCGGAGGCAGAGGCCGACCGGGCACTGCAAATTGTAACGGAGGAGATGGAGCACGCCTGCAATATGGCGGTGCTGCTGCGGGCCGACGGCAAGATCGGCAAAACTTGGTATGATGCACATTAAAGACCACAAACTGCAAATTTTGCCCTTTGCCCCGGCGCATTTGGCCGGGGTGGAGCGGCTGGAGCAGCTGTGCTTTGCCCACCCCTGGCAGCGGGCGGATTTAGAGGCCCAGCTGACGAACCCCTGCGCCCGCTTTTTAGTGGCGGTGCTGGAAGATAAAGTGGTAGGCTACCTGGGGGTGCAGGTGGTCTGCGGTGAGGGCAGCGTCACCAATGTGGCGGTGGATCCCACCTATCGCCGCCGGGGTATTGCCCGGGCGCTGTTCGGTGCTTGCTTTGCCGCCGGGGAACTGGATTTTCTGACTTTGGAGGTGCGGCCGTCCAACGGAGCGGCGCTGGCACTGTACCGGGAACTGGGTTTTCAGCCGGTGGGGCGGCGCCGGGATTTCTATACGGACCCGACGGAAGACGCCCTGCTGCTGACAAAAACCTTTAAGAAAGAGGAACCAGATGGGTAAAAAGAAAGACAAGCTCTATAAGTTAGAGCCGGAGACCAAGGCCATGATCGCCGCTGTGCGCAGCGCCGTGGAGGACTGCGCCGCCACCGGGCTGTACGGTCGGTTTATGGGCTTTGAGGAGAGTCACACGACAGATGATTACCGCTTAACCGCCGTGTTTGACTGCGGCGAATACCGACTGCGGCTGCGGTATCTGCCCTCGGTGATGCTGCTGACCAACAATTTTTTGGACATAGACCTGGACTACGGCGGCGCCGGGTGGTTCACCCTGTATGATGTGTTCAATGTGCTGGAGATCGAGGACTTTAACCAGTATTACCACAGCGGTTTTTCCACCACCGGCGAGGTGCCGGGTCTGGTGCGGGAACTGCTGGAGGCGGTACATAAGTACGATTACGACTTGCGCCGGGCGGCAGAACCGCAGCTTTTGGCGCAGATGAAAGCCAATCGACTGGCGGATATGAAAGCCGTGCGGGGTAAGCACTTTGACCCCAGCGACCCGGACGGGGAAGAGCAGGAGATCTTGGGCATATTGCCTACGCACCCAATGGTCACCGCCGTGTCCGGCGCAACGGACAGTGCCAAGCTGCTGCGGCACCTGGAAAAGGCGGAGGCTAAGGGCCGACTGGACACCCTCTATGAACGCCGCCTGCTGGACTATATGCGCCGGGGCAATACGGTGGTGGACCAAACCGAGCAAGCTAAGCAGGATTTTGAGCGCCAGTATAAGCGCTGTGCCCGCAAGGTGAATGGGATGATTGCTGTTGTGGGGCTGATCGTGGCCATGGTACTGGTGTTCGGACTGCGGGCCCTGCTGTTTCGGGGTACCCGGCTGGTGGAGTACACGCTGCCCATCGGTACGCTGGAGATCAGCGTGAGCACGGCCAAGTGTGTTCTTTTCGGACTAATCAGCGCTCTGGGCGTGTATAGCGCCGGCAAGGTGCTGCTGGGCACGCCCTTGATGAAGCGCTTTTATCCCAAGGACGAAAAAAGCCGGGCCTATTATGCCCGGGAGAATGAGAGTGCCCGCACCGGCAAGCAGGTAGCAGAGGCTGTTGTAGGTATGCTTTTAATGGTGCTGCTGTCTGTGTATGCGGCTACCAATAATTTTGGCATTGGTGGGGAATATGTGCGTTATTCCCCGGACGGCTCCCTCTTTCAGGTGGTGCAGGTGGAGAACCGGAACCTGCGGGTTTACAGAGTCGAGGGCGAGACGGACGAGGACGGCACATTCGCCCCGGTGGAGAACGGCTACGCCATTTCGGACGGCAAGGATCATTCCTACTATGTGGGCGAATTGGTGCCCGGCGGCCCGACGGAGAAAAAGCTGCTGGCCATTGCGGAGAAAAACGGCCAGACCATACCGACGGTTAAGACCCAAGAGGATAACCATACCGACGGTCAAGACCCAAGAGGATATTAAAAAATGAGAATTTTAGGAATTGAAAGCTCCTGCGATGAGACGGCGGCAGCCGTGGTGCAGGACGGACGGCAGGTGCTGTCCAATGTGATCGCTACCTCGCTGGAGGAGCATAAGCTGTACGGTGGCGTGGTGCCGGAGATTGCCTCCCGCCGCCATGCAGAGAGCATCAGTGGCGTGGTGCGCCAGGCGCTGGCGGACGCCAATTGCGATATGTCAGGGATTGACGCCATTGCGGTGACCTATGCCCCCGGGCTCATTGGCGCCCTGCTGGTGGGGGTGAACTTTGCCAAGGGGCTGTCTATGGCTACAAATACGCCCCTGGTGCCGGTGCACCACCTGCGCAGCCATGTGGCAGCCAATTACATTACCGGCGATCTGCAACCGCCGTTTCTTTGCCTGGTGGTCAGCGGCGGCCACAGCCACATTGTAGCGGTGGAGGACTACACCACTTATAAAGTGCTGGGCAAGACCCGAGACGATGCTGCCGGCGAGGCGCTGGACAAGGCCGGGCGCACCTTGGGGCTGCCGTACCCCGGCGGGATCAGCATAGACAAGATCTCCCCCACCGGGGACGAGAATGCCTTTGCCTTTCCCCACCCGCGGCTGGACACGCCCTATGATTTCTCGTTCAGTGGGCTAAAGACTGCGGTAATCAACACCGTGCACCGGATGGAGCAGAAGGGGGAGACCCTGCCGGTGGCCGACCTGGCTGCCTCGTTCCAAAAGGGCGTTACCGATTGCCTGGTGGAGAAGCTGGAAAAGGCCGCCACGGACTACGGCTACACTTCCATTGCCTTGGCCGGCGGTGTGTCTGCCAACTCCCGCCTGCGCCGAGAGACGGACCGCCTGTGCCGCCAAAAGGGCTGGCAGCTGCATTTGCCGGCATTGAAATACTGCGGTGACAACGGCGCCATGGTAGGCGCCCAGGGTTACTATGAGTATGTGTCCGGCGTGCGCGCACAACCGGATCTGAACGCTTATGCAACTATGCCAATTGATCGGCCGACTTTTTGAAAAAATTGTGAAAAAGTTCTAATTAGAAGCCGTATCTATTGAATTTTTTGCCGCTTTTGGTATAATGATAGTAACAAAAAATGCACTGATTTTTTGGATTTTTTGCAAATTACTTAAAGGAGAATAGAGTTATGGAAACAACTTTGACTTCCAACAAGTCCCTGCTTGCGTGGCTGGACGAAAAAGTGGAACTGACCAAGCCCTCTAAGATCGTTTGGATCGACGGTTCGCAGGAACAGATCGACGCCCTGAAGGCGGAGGCTGTGGAAACCGGCGAGATGATCAAGCTCAATGAGGAGCTGCTGCCCGACTGCTATCTGCACAGAACCGCAGAGAACGACGTGGCCCGTGTGGAGGACAGAACTCTGATCTGCTCCAGAAAAGAAGAGGACGCCGGTCCCACCAACCACTGGATGGAGCCCTCTAAGGCTTATAAAATGCTCTATGACATCGCTGCCGGTGCTTACGAGGGCAGAACCATGTATATCATTCCCTATTCCATGGGTCCCGTTGGTTCTCCCTTCTCCAAGGTCGGTATCGAGATCACCGATTCTATCTACGTTGTGCTGAACATGAACATCATGACCAGAGTGGGCAAGGCTGTTTTGGATGTACTGGGCGACTCTAACGACTGGGTGCGCGGTATGCACTGCAAGTGCAATGTGGATCCGGAGAATCGCTGGATCTGCCAGTTCCCGGAGGACAACACCATCATTTCCGTGAACTCTGCTTACGGCGGCAATGTGCTGCTGGGCAAAAAGTGCTTCGCTCTGCGTATTGCTTCTTACCTGGGTAAGAACGAGATGTGGCAGGCTGAGCATATGCTGATCCTGGGTCTGCAAAAGCCCTCAGGCGAGATCAAATACCTGTGTGCTGCTTTCCCGTCTGCTTGCGGCAAGACCAATCTGGCTATGCTGATTCCGCCGGAAGGCTATCAGAAGAAGGGCTACAAGATCTGGACCGTTGGCGACGATATTGCCTGGATCCGCAAGGGCCCGGACGGCCGCCTGTATGCCATCAACCCGGAGAACGGCTTCTTCGGCGTGGCTCCCGGCACCAATATGAAGTCTAACCCCAACGCACTGAAGTCCACCATGAGCGGCACCATCTTCACCAATGTTTGCCACAATATGGACAACAACACCGTGTGGTGGGAAGGCCTGGATAAGAATCCGCCCACCAATGCTATTGACTGGAAGGGCAATCCCTGGAACGGCCAGACCAGCGACGAGAAGGGCGCACACCCCAACAGCCGCTTTACCGCGCCTGCAAAGAACTGCCCCTGCATTTCTCCCGAGTTTGAGAACCCGCAGGGCGTGCCGATCTCCGCTTTCATCTTCGGCGGTCGTCGTGCAAAGCTGACTCCTTTGGTGTACCAGTCCAAGAACTGGAACCACGGCGTGTTTGTGGGCTCCGTTATGGGCTCTGAGACCACTGCTGCCGCTACCGGCGCTGTTGGTGTGATTCGTCGTGACCCCATGGCTATGCTGCCCTTCTGCGGCTACAACATGGGCGATTATTGGAAGCACTGGATCGAGATCGGCCAGACCCTGGATCCTGATAAGGCTCCCAAGATCTTCAATGTAAACTGGTTCCGTAAGGACGATGAGGGCAACTTCCTGTGGCCCGGCTTCGGCGACAATATGCGCGTTCTGGACTGGATCGTTGACCGTTGCGAGGGCAAGGTGGATGCGCAGGAGACTGCGATCGGTTACCTGCCTTATGCCAAGGATATCAACCTGGACGGCCTGGATATGACCGAGGAGCAGCTGGACAAGATCCTGGATGTGGATAAGGACGCTTGGGAAGAAGAACTGAAGGGCGTTGAGGAGCTGTACGCAAAGTTCGGCGATCATCTGCCTAAGGAACTGGCCGACGAGCTGGCTACCGTAAAAGCCAACCTGGAGAAATAAGTTCCAAATTATCAATCAAAAGAACGGGTACTTCGGTATCCGTTCTTTTTTTGCCTTGTCACAGCCGGTAGGATTTGATACAATGGAGGCGGAAGGTGAGATAATGAAAAAGATCAGTAGTGCACTGCTGGCGGCGCTTTTGCTGCTGGCAACGGTGTTTACCGGCGCGCCGACGGCCATGGCCGCCGGGGTGAGCGTGAATGCCACGACGGTAACGGTATATTTTTTGAACCAGGAGTTCCGGGAAAAGATCAGCCAACCGGCAGCGTACCCTGGCAGCTTTCAGCTGAAGGTCACCGGCGCTGACAAGGCCACTTACCGGGTAACGGCAGGGGAGTCCGCCACGGTCAGCAGTACCGGACTGGTGGAGCCGCTGTGCACCCGTTACTACTGGTACGGCAATGTGGGCAGCACCGCACCTACCCCGGGCAAGACGCCGGACCGGGTGACCGAGTCTTACACCGCCGGGGACAGCACCGTGCAGGTGACTGCCGGGGGCAAGACCTTTCGCGTGACGGTGCATGTGCAGAGCTATGCCCAAGTGTATGTGGACAGCGTGATGAAGGACTATATTGCCAAGAACCTGCCTGCCAATCCCACCGATTACAATAAAGCAGAGACGGCGGCCAAGTTTGCTGCTCAGTATGAATACAGCGCCAATTACAGTAGCTATTTGTCCATGGTGATCCTGGGTGGCGGCGATTGCTGGGCCAGTACCGGGGCGGTCAATCGTATGTGCAGCCTGATGGGGCTGCCCGCCTGGACTCGCAACGGCAACAAAGACGCCGGTGCAGGCAGTGGCCATGTGAACACATTGGCACAGTGCGCAAACGGCGCTTATTACCAAATTGAGGCCGGCTTTGACGCTACGGCGCCGCGCCCTTATGAGATCAAGTCCCGGACCTCTCTGTTTAGCTATCGCTCCTCTGCTGCAGGGGCGACGGTGTATCAGTATGACGGCAAGACCATGCCCACTACCCTCATTGTGCCGGACACGGTGGACGGCAAAACAGTGGTGGGGATCGGCGACGGCTTTTTGCGCAATGCGGACAGTGTGACCCAGGTGGTGCTGCCAGAGACAGTCACTTCCATTGGCGACGGCGCCTTTAACAGTTGCAGCCAGCTGCGGCAGCTGAATTTGCCCGCCATGCTGACCACGCTGGGGGAGTACGCCTTTACCCGGTGCCCCAAGTTGACCCGGATCACCAGCCGCTCCGCCGCATTCCCGGCAGAGAATGGTGTGATTTATAACGCAGACCGCACGGCGTTACTATATGCGCCGGGGGCGGTGTCAATGACCGTGCCCTCTACCGTGACCCGCATTGGCGACCATGCTTTTTACTACGGCGAGCAGTTGCAGTCTGTCACCTTGCCTGTCGGTTTGCAGTCCATCGGTAAGGACGCTTTTGCTGGTTGCACGGACCTGCAAACGGTGAAGGTGCAGGGTACGGCGCTGACGGAGATCCAGCGAGAGGCATTTGCCGGTTGCCGCAAGTTAAAGTCCCTGACCCTGCCTGCCAGCGTGCAGACCCTGGGCGACCGGGTGTTTGCCTATATGGCCTCGGACTTTGTGCTGTACGGTCCCGCTAACGGCGCGCTTGCTGATTATGCGGCGGCCAATAATATTCTTTATAATCATACCCACAGCTTTGCTTTGACTTCTACTGACCCGGCCACCTGCGAGAACGCCGGGAGCAAGACTTATACCTGCACCGCTTGCAGTGCCACCAAGACGGAGACTATACAGCCCTTGGGCCACCAGCCGGTGCAGGCGCTGTACCCGGCTGATTTTCAGTATGACGGCTCGGTGATGACCTATTGCATACGCTGCCACTGGGTGCTGGAGGATAGCCGCACCATTGCCCATGTCACCGGGGTAAAGCTGTCTGCCACTACCTATACCTACAACGGCAAGGTGCAAAAACCGTCTGTGACTGTAAAAGACAGCAAGGGCAAAGCCCTGAAGAACGGTACGGATTATACCGTGACTTACCCTAAGGGTATGAAAAATGTGGGCAAATACACCGTGAAAGTGACCCTCAAGGGCAATTACAGCGGTACAAAGAGTCTGTCTTATAATATTAACCCCAAGGGCACAAGTGTGTCTAAAGTGAAAGCTGCCAAGAAAGGCTTTAAGGTCACTTGGAAAAAACAGGCTACCCAAACCACCGGCTACCAGGTGCAGTATAGTACCAGCAGCAAGTTTAAGAAAGCCAAGACGGTAACGGTGAGCAAGAATAAGACCACTTCTAAGAGTGTCGGTAAGCTGTCTGCCAAGAAGAAGTATTATGTGCGGGTACGCACCTATAAGACCGTCAAGGTGAACGGCAAAAATGTAAAGCTCTATTCCGGGTGGAGTAAGGCCAAGAGCGTGACCACCAAGAAATAAGAAAAACCGGCGGATTTTCTCCGCCGGTTTGTTGCACCTTGTACAAGATTTTGCATAGCGGCGGGCAAGTTGTGAATAATATAACAAATCTGCAGACAGAGACCAATTTTTTCTTGCAATATAGGGGCAAATCGGCTATAATTGTATCGGTAAAAATATCAGACTTTTCTAAGAAGACAGATTAACTTGAAGGAGTTGTTATTTTATGAACGCACTGAACAAAAAATCCGTTGAAGATTTGGATGTTAAAGGCAAGCGCGTACTGGTACGCTGCGACTTTAATGTTCCGCTGAAAGACGGCGAGATCACCAATGACAAGCGTATTGTGGCTGCACTGCCCACCATTAAGTACCTGATGGAGCAGGGCGCCAAGGTGATTTTGTGCTCCCACCTGGGCAGACCCAAGGGCGAGTATAAGCCTGAGTTCAGCCTGGCTCCCGTGGCCAAGCGCCTGAGCGAGTACCTGGGCGTGGATGTGCCGCTGGCTGAGGACGAGAATGTAGTCGGTGACAATGCTAAGAAGATGGCTGCCGACTTGCAGGACGGCCAGGTGATGCTGCTGGAGAATGTGCGTTACCGTGCAGAGGAGACCAAGAACGAGGAGAACTTCTCCAAGGAGCTGGCTTCTTTGGCAGACCTGTTTGTGAACGACGCATTCGGCACTGCACACCGTGCCCATTGCTCCACCACCGGTGTGGCTTCTTACCTGCCGGCTGCCTGCGGCTACCTGATCCAAAAGGAGATCCAGTTTATGGGCGGTGCACTGGCAGATCCCAAGCGCCCGCTGGTTGCTATTCTGGGCGGCGCTAAGGTGTCTGACAAGATCGGTGTGATTTCTAATTTGATCGACAAGTGCGATACCATCATCATCGGCGGCGGTATGGCTTATACCTTTATGAAGTACATGGGCCACAACATCGGCACCTCTCTGCTGGAGGCTGACTGGGTGGACAAGGCCGGCGAGATGATGCAGACTGCCAAGGATAAGGGCGTGAAGTTCCTGATCCCCGTAGACAATCGCTGCGGCAAAGAGTATAAAGAGGATACCGAAGTTTTGGTTTGCAAGTCCGACGATATTCCGGACGGCTGGATGGGCCTGGACATCGGTCCTAAGACGGAGAAGCTGTTTGCGGACGCCATTGACGGCGCAGGCACTGTGATTTGGAACGGCCCCATGGGTGTGTCCGAATGGGATAATTTCGCCAGCGGCACCATCGCTGTGGCTAAGGCTATTGCAGACAGCGGCGCCATCTCCATTATTGGCGGCGGCGATTCTGTGGCTGCTGTGACCAAGCTGGGCTTTGCCGATAAGATGAGCCACATTTCTACCGGCGGCGGCGCTTCTTTGGAATTCCTGGAGGGCAAGGAGCTGCCCGGTATCGCTGCATTGCAGGATAAGGACTAATTGCTAAATCTATTTTTTCTATAAAAGAGGTAAGTGAATTATGAACAAAGCACTTCGTAAGGCCGTCATTGCCGGCAACTGGAAAATGAACAACACCCCCGCAGAGACCACTGCTCTGCTGGAGGAGATGAAACCCCTGGTGGCAGACGCAGATTGCGATGTAATCATCTGCGCACCCTTTGTGGATCTGCAGGCTGCCCTGGACGCCACCAAAGGCTCCAACATTCAGGTGGGCGCTGAGAACTGCCACTGGGCAGAGAAAGGTGCTTTCACTGCTGAGGTGTCCGCTCCCATGCTGAAGGCCATGGGCGTGCCCTATGTGATCATCGGCCACAGTGAGCGCCGCCAGTATTTTGGCGAGACCAATGAGACCGTGAACAAGCGTGTGCGCGCTGCCCTGGACAATGGGCTGAAAGTGATCCTTTGCGTTGGTGAGGTGCTGGAGGAGCGCGAGCAGGGCGTCACCTTTGAGGTGGTCGGCATGCAGACCAAGATCGCTTTGCAGGGCGTCAGCGAGGAAGAGCTGAAGAATGTGATCATCGCTTATGAGCCGGTATGGGCCATCGGCACCGGCAAGACCGCTACGGCGGATCAGGCTGATGAGGTGAACGGTTACATCCGTTCCGTTATCGCCCAGCTGTACGGCCAGGCTGCTGCAGATGCTTTTGTGGTGCAGTACGGCGGTTCTATGAATGCCGGCAACGCAGAGGAACTGCTGGCCAAGGAGCATGTAGACGGCGGACTGATCGGTGGCGCTTCTTTGAAGGCCAAGGACTTCTCCGTGATCGTGAAGGCTGCTTCTAAATAAAAAATCAATGGCTGGGGGGAGTTGCGGCGATGGTCGCTGCTCCCTCTTGCTTTGTCACTTTATCCGTGAAAGGAAGTTATTACTATGTCTAAGAAACCTTATGTGCTTTGCATTATGGACGGCTTCGGCAAGAACCCGTCCCAGCATGGCAATGCCATTGCCATGGCCAAGAAGCCCAATTTGGATAAGCTGATGGCCGAGTGCCCTTATACCTATATCGGCGCCTCCGGTATGGATGTGGGCCTGCCGGATGGCCAGATGGGCAACAGCGAGGTGGGCCACACCAATATGGGCGCCGGTCGCGTGGTGTACCAGGACCTGACCCGCATTTCCAAGGCGTTTGCCGACGGAGAGGCCTATAAAAATGAGGTGCTGGTTGGCGCCATGGAGAATGCCAAGGACAAGGCCCTACACCTGATGGGTCTTGTGTCTCCCGGTGGCGTACACAGCCGCATGACCCACCTGTACAATCTGCTGGAGATGGCCAAGGAGCAGGGCGTTTCCAAGGTGTATGTGCACGCTTTTCTGGACGGCCGTGATGTGCCCCCCGCTTCTGCAGCGGAGGATTTGGAACAGCTCCAGGCCAAGATGAACGAACTGGGCGTTGGCAAGATCGCCTCTGTGATGGGTCGTTTCTACGCCATGGACCGTGATAATATTTGGGACCGTGTGGAAAAAGCCTATGCCGCTATGGTGTACGGCGAGGGCGTGCAGGCTACGGACGCGGTGGCGGCCGTGCGTGCGTCTTATGAGACGGTGGACGAGGACGGAAAGCATCTGACCGATGAGTTTGTGCTGCCCACCGTTGTTGGCAACGAGGGCCGCGTGCAGAGCGGCGAAAGCGTGATCTTCTTTAACTTCCGGCCGGACCGCGCCCGGGAGATTACCCGCGCCTTTGTGGATCCGGCATTCACCGGCTTTGACCGCAAGGGTGGCGCCTTGAATCCCTATTTTGTGTGCATGACCCAGTATGATGCGGAGATGCCTTGCGTGCATGTGGCCTTTGGTCCGGAGAGCCTGGAGAACACCTTTGGCGAGTACCTGTCCAAGCAGGGCAAGACCCAGCTGCGAATCGCCGAGACCCAGAAGTATGCCCATGTGACCTTCTTCTTCAACGGCGGCGCAGAGGAGCCGTACCCGGGCGAGGATCGCATTTTGGTGCCCTCTCCCAAGATCTCAACCTTTGACCTGATGCCGGAGATGAGCGCACCTCAGGTGTCTGAAAAGTTGAACGAGGCCGTGCGCAGCGGTAAGTACGATGTGGTGATTGTTAACTTCGCCAACTGTGATATGGTGGGTCACACCGGCATTATTCCCGCGGCTGTTAAGGCTGTGGAGACGGTGGACGCCTGCGTTGGCAGCTTGGTTCAGGCGGTCAAGGATATGGACGGCGTGCTGTTTGTCACTGCTGACCACGGCAATGCAGACAAGATGCTGGACGAGAACGACGAGCCGTTCACGGCTCACACCACCAACCCGGTGCCCTTTATCGTGGTGAACTACCCCTGCACCCTGCGTGAGGGCGGCAAGCTGTGCGACATTGCTCCCACCATGCTCAAGGTGATGGGTCTGCCCCAGCCGGCAGAAATGACCGGTACCTCCATTGTAGAGTGATTTTAAGTCCCTTTGGCAGCGGTGCACTTGCACCGCTGCTTTTTAGTTTTATAAATGGTTAGCGACGAAGGGTTGCTGCAACAGGGAACATTGAATCGCTTTGCCATAGATTTAACCTTTACACCCGGGTGCCGAATGGCGTATAATAATGGCAAAGGAGAGATCGTTATGACATTAAAGCAACTGGAATATGTGGTCAAGGTGGCGGAGTGCGGTACCGTCAGCGGGGCGGCCAAGGCGCTGTTTGTGGCCCAGCCCAGCCTGAGTGCCGCCATTCAGGAGTTGGAGAGCGAAATGCACCTGACCCTGTTCCACCGCACCAATAAGGGCGTGATCGTGACCAAAGAAGGCGAGGTGTTCCTGTCTTACGCTCGCCAAATTTTGGAGCAGACGGCGCTGCTGGAAAGCCGCTACAAAGGCGACCCGGTGCGCAAGCAGGCCTTTTGTGTGTCTACTCAGCACTATTCCTTTGCGGTGAACGCCTTTGTGGACCTGATCCGGGAGCGAGGCGGCGACCGCTACGACTTCTCTTTGCGAGAGACGCAAACCTACGAGATCATTGAGGATGTGGCACAGCGCAAAAGCGAGATCGGCCTGTTGTATCTCAATGACTTTAATCGCACGGCGCTGCAAAAGCTGCTGCGGGGAGCCGATTTGGATTTTACGCCCCTGTTTACCGCCCACGCGCATGTGTTTCTCAGCAGCGATCACCCGCTCTCCGGTGCCCGGGCAGTGTCTTTTGGCGATTTGGCGCCGTATCCTTATTTGTCTTTTGAGCAGGGGGATCACAATTCCTTTTATTTTTCGGAAGAGATCTTCAGCCCGGCAGTGCGCAGCAAAAATATCCGGGTGCGGGATCGTGCCACCCTGTTTAATTTGCTGATTGGCTTGCAGGGCTACACCGTGTGCAGCGGCGTGATCGACAGCAAGCTTAACGGCGAGAATATTGTAGCCGTGCCCCTCACCGGCGTGGCACCCATGGAGATCGGCTATATTTTGCCTGCCGGCGTGCAGCCGGGCAGCCTGTGCCGGGCGTATATTGAAAATTTGAAGCAATATGTGCCTATAGACTAAAGCTATGGCAAACAGCTGAATATCTGTATTTTACAATAGCGAAAACCTCCGTTATACTATAAGCAACAACAACAACCAAACGGAGGACAAAAATATGTACAGCAAGAACGCACCTTTTCGATATGATTTTGTAGGCAGCTTTTTGCGCCCGGCGCCCATTAAGGCCGCCCGCGCCGCTTTCGCCGCCGGTGAGCTGGACGCTGCCGGGCTAAAAGAAGTGGAGGACCGGGAGATCCGCAAGCTGATCTCTCGCCAAAAAGCCGCCGGGTATCACACCATTACCGACGGCGAGTTCCGTCGCAGCTATTGGCACCTGGACTTTATGTGGGGATTGCAAGGACTGCAGGAGATCACCCTGGACCACGGCTATATTTTCCACGGGGAGGAGACCACTCCCGGCTCTGTGCAGGTGGTGGGCAAGATCAGCGGCGAGAATCACCCCTTTGTGGAGCATTTTAAATTTGTAAAGCAGTTTGAAGATGACAACACCGTTGCCCGCCAGACCATTCCCGCACCGGCGCAGCTGTATGCAGAGCTGTTCCGGGAGGATAACGGCAAGGCCACCCGCGCGGTTTATCCGGACGATGACGCACTGCTTTCCGATATTGCCGCCGCTTATCGCCAGGTGATCGCCGATCTGTATGCCGCCGGTTGCCGCAATGTGCAGTTGGACGACTGCACCTGGGGTATGTTCTGCGACGCCGGGTATCAGCAGTTTCTGGCAAGTACCGGCGCTAAGCTGGAGGACCAGGCAGAGAAGTACCTGCAACTCAACAATGCTGCCCTGGAGGGCAAGCCGGCGGACCTGGTGGTGACCACCCACGTGTGCCGGGGCAATTACCACTCCACCTGGGCCAGCTCCGGCGGCTATGCGCCTATTGCGCCCATTCTGTTTGCCAAGGCGCATGTGGACGGCTTTTATCTGGAGTTTGATGACGCCCGTTCCGGCGATTTTGCACCGCTGCAGTTTGTTGCCCCGGGCAAAAAAGTGGTGCTGGGCCTGGTGACCACCAAGTCCCCGGTGCTGGAGGATCCGGAGGCGGTAAAAGCGCGGATCGCCCAGGCAGCGGAGCTGGTGCCCCTGGAAAACCTGTGCCTAAGCCCCCAGTGCGGTTTTGCCTCTTGCGAGATCGGCAACAAGCTGACGGATGATGAGCAGTGGGCCAAACTGGACCTGGTGCGCACCATCGCCCGGCAGGTTTGGTAAGATCAAATTTATCAATATCACACAAAACGGCAGGGGAGACCTTGCCGTTTGTTTTATTTGTAAAAATGTCGGCCTGATGTAGGTATCGGATCCTACAGATTAGAGTTGCTCTTTGCAACGGAGCCAAATCGGTTGCAAAATCTCCGCACCCTTGTCACCGCACCGGGATTATGTTATACTTTAGGCAAGAGGTGATACGATGGAGATCAAGGACGCCCGTATAGACGGCGGCAATCCCTTTGACTGGGGACGCACGGCAGCGGATTACGCTCGGTATCGAGATATTTATCCCCCGGAATTTTACCGTGCGATCTTGGATCGCGGCGTAGGATTGGTCGGGCAGCAGGTGCTGGATATTGGCACCGGCACCGGGGTACTGCCTCGCAATTTATATAAATATGGCGCGCACTGGTTGGGGGTGGATCCGTCCCCGCAGCAGATTGCAGAGGCACGGCGACTGTCCGACGGTTTGGATATAGACTATCAGGTGTGTGCTGCGGAGGCGGTGGAGGCGCCGGACGGCAGCTTTGATGCTATTACCGTCTGTCAATGCTATTGGTATTTGGATCCGCCTCGGGCGGCTCGACAGTTTGCCCGGTTTCTTCCTACGGGGGGCAAGGTGTTGCTGTTGGTGATGAACTGGCTGCCCTTTGAGGACTCCATCGCCAATGCCAGTGAGCAACTGGTGCTGCGGTACAACCCTTCTTGGAGTGGCGCCGAGGAGCAAGAGCAGCCCATTGTGCCGAATCCAGCATACAATACGGATTTCACTTGTACCTGTCAGCGTACTTGGCGGCTACAAGTGCCTTTTACTCGGGAGAGCTGGCACGGCCGTATGCGGGCCTGCCGCGGCGTAGGGGCTTCCCTGACTCCGGGTGATTTACAGTCCTGGGAGCAAGAGCACCGGGCGCTGTTGGAGCGGATTGCTCCGGAGCAATTTACCGTGACCCATTATGCGGCGCTGACTGAATTGACGAAAAAATAAAATGTCGGCCAATTTGACCTTTTGTAGTGGAATCTTCCCCTGATTTTGATTTTTTTATTGCAAGGCGGGGCAAAATCAGATACAATAAGGATAGAAAGGATGTGTGCCAATGAGCCAGATTTATACAATACCTTGTAACAGAAATGAAGATGTGTTTATCCACGCGATTCCCGGCCATTATGTAACCGCTTCCGCCCACCTGAATTACTATGTGGGCACCTCGGATATTAAGCATAATCGGGTGGTGTCTGTGGAGGCTGCCAAGCTGCTGGCCGAGTATTACAGCGTGCGGAATATGGATGTGGACACGGTGCTTTGCCTGTATGAGACCCAGGCGCTGGGTGCTTATATGGCCCAGGAACTGGCAAGTCCCAGTATGCTGGCGCCCAACCCGGACTTACAAGTTTATGTGCTGGGTCCGGAGTATGACACCCAGGGCAATATGATCTTTCGGGACAATTTGCGCCGGATGATTCAGGACAAGAATGTGGTGGTGCTCATCTCCTGTATCACCAGCGGCCGCACGGTGGAGCGGGCGGTACAGAGCGCCCGGTATTACGGCGGCAATGTGATTGGCATTTCTTCCGTGTTCAGCGCAGCCAAGGAACTGTGTGGGCTGGAGGTCAACACCCTGTTTACCCCGGAGGATCTGCCCAATTATTCTTATACAGCCGCCAAGGACTGCCCCATGTGCAAGGCCGGTCAGCCGGTAGACGCCATTATGAACGGCTATGGCTACTCCAAACTGTAAAATTTGGGTTGACAAAATCGGAGCGCGTGTTATAATAATCTTGCTGAATATACAGTACCCACAAAAGACTGTGAAGCAGAAAAAGACCTGCGTTTTCCTGCACAGAGAGGCGGCGGACGGTGCAAGCCGCACAGGGAACATAGGTGCATAGCTCTCTGCGGAGTTGCTCTTCTGAATAGAGATCAATAGGAAGAGCCGTTTAACCTCGTTATCGGTTGAGGCATTGCTTGATGCCAAAGGGCAGATTTTTTCTGCTGAAGTAGGGTGGTACCACGCATAGATACTGCGTCCCTATCCATTGGGGGCGCAGTTTTTGTTTGTGCCTCCCCAACAGAGAAAGGAGAAACTGTGATGATGAACCAAGGCTACAAGAAGTATAAGCCCTTTACCCCCATTCCGCTGACGGACCGCCAGTGGCCCAACCGCGTGATCGACCACGCGCCCATTTGGTGCTCGGTAGATCTGCGTGACGGTAACCAGGCACTGGTGGACCCGATGAATTTGGAGGAAAAGCTGGAATATTTTAAGACCCTGATTGCGGTTGGGTTTAAGGAGATCGAGGTGGGCTTTCCCTCTGCCAGCGAGACGGAGTATGAGATCCTGCGTACCCTGATCGACGGGCATTATATCCCGGACGATGTGACCATTCAGGTGCTGGTGCAGGCGCGCCCTCACCTGATCAAAAAGACCTTTGAGGCCATTGACGGCGCCAAGAATGTGATCGTGCATTTTTACAATTCCACTTCCACTTTGCAGCGCAAGGTGGTATTTAAGACGGATATGGACGGCGTGATTCAGATCGCTGTGGACGGCGCTCGCCTGATCTATGAACTCACCGAGGAAGAGAAAAAGCGCCACCCGGAGATGAACATTCGCTTTGAGTATTCGCCGGAGTCCTTTACCGGTACGGAGATGGACAATGCGGTAGAGATCTGCCGCCGGGTGATGGAGGAGCTACATATTACCAAGGAGAACCCCATTATCCTGAACCTGCCCTCCACTGTGGAGGGCTCCTCTCCCAACGGTTATGCAGACCAGATCGAGTATTTCTGCCGTCACCTGCCCAACCGGGACGCGGCCATTATCTCTCTGCACCCCCACAATGATCGGGGCGAGGGCGTGGCTGCTACGGAGCTGGCCTTGATGGCCGGTGCCGATCGTGTAGAGGGCACCCTGTTTGGCAACGGTGAGCGTACCGGCAATGTGGATGTGGTGACCTTGGCGCTGAATATGTGGACCCAGGGCGTGGATCCTAAGCTGGATTTCCACAACATCAATGAAATTAAGGAAGTGTATGAGCGCTGCACCAAGATGCAGGTACCGCCCCGCCAGCCTTATGCCGGCGAGTTGGTGTTTACCGCATTCTCCGGCTCTCATCAGGATGCCATCAACAAGGGCAAGATCTATATGGAAGAAAGCGGCACCCCTTATTGGGAGATCCCGTACCTGCCTATCGACCCGGCAGATGTGGGCCGAGAGTATGAGCCCATCATTCGGATCAATTCTCAGTCCGGCAAGGGCGGCACTGCCTTTATTTTGGCCAACAACTATGGCATCAAGATGCCCAAGTCCATGCACCCGGAGTTTAGCGCCGTGGTACAAAAAGCCTGCGACGAGAAGGGTAAGGAACTGAAAGCGGAGGAGGTCTTTGACCTGTTCCAGCAGGAGTATCGCAATGTGTGCGGCCCCTACCGCCTGGTGAATTACAAGATCAGCGAGGAGAAGAACGAGCAGGACGATCTGACCCATGTGCATTTCTCCGGCGAGCTGAAATACAAGGACAATGCGCCGGTGCAGATTGAGGGCAACGGCAACGGCCCGGTGGCTGCGTTCTGCGACGCTATGAACCAAACCGAGGTGGCCAGCTACCAGTTTGTGGATTACAGCGAGCACGCCATCTCCGTGGGCTCCGACTCCAAGGCCATCAGCTATATTCACTTAAAGAACCCACAGGGGAAGGACATTTTCGGTATCGGCGTCAGCCATAATATCGGTTATGCGTCCATGAAGGGCATTATCTGCGCCATCAACCGTGACCAACCGGATACTATGCGGGACGATACCATGCCCGGCATTTTTGAGGTTTGCTAAGACAGAAAGGGCAAGAACATGAAAAATTACAAAATCACCGTGTTGCGCGGTGACGGCATTGGGCCGGAGATCGTGAACGAATGTATCAAGGTGCTGGACAAGGCAGGGGAGAAGTTTGGCTTCTCTTTTGACTACAATGACCAGCTATTGGGCGGTTGTGCTATTGACGCCACCGGCGTGCCTTATCCGGCAGAGACGGCGGCAGCCTGCAAGGCATCTGACGCGGTGCTGCTGGGCGCTGTGGGCGGTCCTAATTGGGACGACCAGCCGGGCAGCAATCGACCGGAAAAGGGTCTGTTGGCCATTCGTGAGGACCTGGGTCTGTTTGCCAACCTGCGCCCGGCCAAGATCTTTGCCCCGCTGAAGAGCGCTTCTCCCATTAAGGAGGAGATTATCGGCGACGGGTTGGACATTCTCATTGTGCGCGAGCTGACCGGCGGCATTTACTTCGGCGACCGCGGCACGTATGAGGAGAACGGCGTGGTGGGCGCGTATGATACGGAGCGCTACACTTACCCGGAGATCAAGCGCATTGTCAAGGCCGGTTTTGAGTACGCGATGAAGCGGGACAAGCGGCTGACCTGCGTGGACAAAGCCAATGTGCTGGACAGCTCCCGCCTGTGGCGTAAGATTGTAGAAGAGACCAAGGCGGATTACCCCCAGGTGGAGGTGTCCTATATGTATGTGGACAACTGCGCTATGCAGCTGGTGCGCAATCCCAACCAGTTTGATGTGATTGTCACTTCCAATATCTTTGGCGATATTCTGTCTGACGAAGCGTCTATGATCTCCGGCTCCATCGGTATGCTGGCGTCTGCTTCTCTGGCAGAGGGCACCTTTGGCCTGTACGAGCCTATCCACGGTTCCGCACCGGATATTGCCGGTCAGGGCAAGGCCAATCCGTTGGCAACCATTTTGTCCGGCGCCATGATGCTGCGCTACACCTTTGGCGAGATGGAGGCTGCCCAGGCCATTGAGGACGCGGTGGATCAGGCACTGACCCAGGCCCGCACCCCGGATATTTACGAGGAGGGCTTCCGTCCGGTGACCACCGCCCAAATGGGCGACTTGGTGGCCGGCCTGCTGTAATCGTTTGGTAAATCAAAGGACCGATACATGGTGTATCGGTCCTTTTTATGTTGCGGTCTCTTATTGATTACGGTTTTTACTTTTCCACGACTTTACCGCCGTTGTTGGCAGAGGCGTAGCCGATCCAGCTGCGACCGGGGTTCAGCTTTAAGGGCTGACCGTCGGTGGTGGTCAGGGACAGCTTGCCGTCCTTTTTGCTCCACTTGATCTCGGTGTAGGTGCCCTGGGAAGCCAACACACCCTTGCCGCCGGCCAGATCGTAGTTGCAGTAGGTCTCGCCCTTACCGCTGCCCTTGTAATTGGCCTTAGTGGTGTAAGAGGTGTTGTCAAACAGCACGATCAGGTTCTTCATCTTTACATCCGTTTCATAATCGGTGCTGTGGTACATTTGGTCACCGCTTTTATAGGTCCAGTCGCGGGTGCGGGTGCGATTAGAGAAGGTCAGCGCCAGTGCGTTGCAGGGATCATCACCCACGGCAGTTGCCTTTTTGTTAAAGTCGAAGGTGGTAAACTTGGCCTCGTTGACCTTGGTGCGGATCTTCTGCTCTTTCAGGGCAGAGGCGATTTTTTTGCCTCGCAGCACACCGGTGTGCTCGCTGGCTACATTGCGGGTTTGGTCTCTGGTAAACAGATCCACCTTGCCACCGTAAGTCATCTGGTTAATGTGGTCCACATTGTCCTGTTCAAACACGGTGTTAGCGCCTACATAGCTGCCTTTGCTCTTGCTCTGACCCCAGTGGATAAAGACGGCGTCAAACATCTCGGAAAAGCGAATGTACGGCGGGCGGGCGCTGCGCATAGGGCCGATCTTGTCCGGCACAGAGGTATAGTCGGCAAAGAGCCACAGCATACGGGTCTCGCCGCCTTCCACTTCGCCCTCTACGATAATGTCCGGGGAATTGATCCCCCACTGGGGACGGGCAGCCTGGGCATTCTCTACCACCAGGGCCACCGGGCGTTTGCCTACTGCGTTCTCATTGTAGTCGCTCTCACCGGTAAAGGGGTTCACCACGGCCACCGGTGCCTGGGTGGTGGCTTCGGTAGCGGCATTGGTCACGCCGGAGGTTGGCTCCTCGTTTTTGCCGTGCACCACGCCAAAGTAAATGCCCAGGGCCACGGCAATCACAACCACAACGGCCACAACGGCAATAATGATTTTCTTTTGCTTATCGTTCTTCTTCATTTCTTCCTCCGGATATTCATCGTCACCAAGGGGTCGGGTCGGGGGCGTGTAGGTTGCCTCTGCCCGGGTCTCCTCCGTGCCGGAAAATACATTGGTATATACATCTTCTCTGCCGTCTGCGGTGGGTGTGGTCTCCGGCATAGTGGGGGCGGCCGGTGTTTCCTCTGCTGCCTCTGTGGGCAGAGTGGGATTCTCCGGCAAATCCTTCGGCGCAGGCGTGGGGGCGTCTGCGTGGTCAAACAGCGGCATATCTACGGTCTGAGTCGGCTCCGGCTCTGGGGGCGCATCCTCTGTGTGCGGGTTTTGGCGGTTCCGAATTTCGTTTAGAATATCATCCAGCTCATCGGAATCATGCATAAAACTCCTCCTCTCACAACAATGTTGTTACTTTATTTTACCATAACTGCCGTCGGATTTCACTATATTTTTTGATTTTTATTGATTTGGCACGGGCATTATAGTAAAATAGGAGCCACGGAGGGACCTTTTTATGGCAAAAACAATCCCTATGATCATTACGAATTCGGACATTTTGGTGAAGGATCGGGACACGGACGATTTTAAGACTTTCTCCCTGCCGGGCACACCGGTGGTGGCCAATATTCCTTTTTATCATCATTATGCCGCCAAGATCAGCGAGACCCAGCATTATTTTAAGGAATTTATCAAGAGTATGTACGGCAAAAAGCTGTCCAAAAACATTTTGGCAATCCTGGTGCCGGACGATACCACCGCGCTGGAATCTATTTTTATCAACGAGCTGTTTCTCAATTCCGACGCCTGTAAGGCAGTGGCGCAGATGAAAATGGGACAAGCTCTCTCCAAGACAGACGAAAGCTATGTGAGCATTTCCAAATCCGGGCGCAATCTGGTGCTGCTGTATGTGAAGAACAACGAGGTAATCGTCAGCCGGTATTATGATGCAAACGGCTATGATCCGGCTGTGGTGAAGGCAGACGCTGCCCGGTTGCATATTGATATTGAATACAAACAAGTGCCGGTGTATGTGAATAATTTTAATATGAATATGGACGAGTTCTTGGATATGGGAACGGTGATTTCACCGAAGGATTTTATGGAAAAAATTGCCGCCGTGGATGTGGCCAAGCTGTGAGTAAATACAACGCCCCTGTGCAAACTATTACCGGTGCCGCGGCACCGATTGCACAGGGGTGATTTTTTATGGCGAAGAAGAACAAAAAGGAAAAACGGCAGAGAAAGGGCAAGGAAGTCATTGACCTGACCTCCTATATCAGCCCGGAGATGTTGCAGGCAGATGTGGACGGCAGCTACACCGGTGTGCCTCGGGAAACTTATTATGAGGACATTCCCGCAGAGCCGGTACAGGATGCGGACGATCTGTAAAGTGCAAAAAAGCGCATTGCAAGCCTTGCAATGCGCTTTTCTCTTTGTACTTATTTCTTCTTGAACTTGTCAAAAAAGCCTTCTTTAGGCGGGTTCTTGGGGGGCGTGTAGCTTTTATCAAAGGTACGCAGCAGTTCCTTTTGCTCGTGAGTCAGACCGGTGGGAATATCTACAATGATCTGTACATATTCGTCGCCTTTGCCCACACTGTTCAGCCGCTGAATACCTTTACCCTTCAGCTTAAACACGGCGCCCGGCTGTGTACCGGCAGGCATATTGTACTTCACATTGCCGTCCAGGGTGGGCACCTGTAATTCTGCGCCCAGAGTGGCCTCGGTAATGCTCACATGCTTGTTGTACCATACATTATAGCCGTCCCGGGTAAAGTCCTTGTGCTTCTTGATCCGCACTTCAATGTGCAGATCGCCGGCAGGGCCGCCGTTCATACCGGCGTCGCCGTTACCGCGCACGGTCACAACCTGGCCGTTATCAATCCCGGCGGGAATGTTGATTTCAATTTGCCGCGCGGCACGCACCTTGCCCTTGCCGCCGCACTTTTTGCAGGGGTCGTCTACGATTTTGCCACGGCCGCCGCAGCGGGAGCAGGTGTGCTGGCTGTTCATTACACCGAAGGCGGTGCGCTGCTGTACATTGACTACGCCGCGTCCTTGGCAGTCCGGGCAGGTCTTGGGACTGGTGCCTTTCGCCGCACCGGTGCCGCCGCACGCAGAGCAATCCTCGACCCGCTGGGTGCTGACGGTCTTTTTGCAGCCCTTGGCTGCTTCTTCAAAGGTCAGGGTCACAGACGCCCGCACATCCCGACCGCGCACCGGCGCATTGGGGTTGCGCCCGCCAAAGCCGAAGCCGCCGCCTCCACCGCCAAAGATGGAGGAGAAGATATCGCCCAGGTCAATGTCGCCGCCGTCAAAGCCAAAGCCACCGCCGCCGTAGCCGCCCTGTCCGGCGCCGTAGTTGGGGTCAACCCCGGCAAAGCCGAATTGGTCATATCGGGCTTTCTTTTGGGGATCGCCCAGCACCTCATAGGCCTCGTTACATTCCTTGAATTTGGCTTCGGCCACCGGGTCGTCCGGGTGCAGGTCCGGGTGGTACTTCTTGGCGGTTTTGCGGTATGCTTTTTTGATCTCATCCTCCGAGGCGCCTTTGCTTATGCCCAGCACCTCGTAGTAATCTCGTTTTTCTTCAGGCATAGTAGCCTCCGTCGTTTAGATTTCAGTATAGATAACGGTATAGGCAGGCGGCAATACTGGTGTATTACCGCCTGCCGCCGTTCCTGAGAGGGGATTAGTTATCGTCCACCTCGGTGTAGTCTGCGTCGGTGTAACCGGCGTCATTGCTGCCCTGTGCTGTATCTGCACCGGGTGCTGCGCCGGGCTGAGGGCCCTGCGCACCCTGGGTAGCTTCATAGATCTTTTGAGACACCTCGTAGAACTTGTTGGTCAGGTCCTCTTCGGCGCTCTTAATGGCGTCTGTGTTGTCGCCCTTCAGCGCTTCCTTCAGCGCGTCCAGCTTGGTGTTCAGTGCGCTCTTGTCGTCATCACTGAACTTGTCGCCGTTCTCGCTGAGCAGCTTCTCGGTCTGGTAAACCATCTGGTCTGCATTGTTGCGCAGGTCTACGGCCTCTCTCTTCTTTTTATCCTCGGCGGCGAACTGCTCTGCTTCCTTCACTGCCTTGTCGATGTCGTCCTTGCTCATGTTGGAGGAGGCGGTAATGCTGATGTGCTGCTCCTTGCCGGTGCCCAGGTCCTTGGCGCTTACATGCACAATGCCGTTGGAGTCAATATCAAAGGTCACTTCGATCTGGGGCACACCGCGGCGGGCGGGCATAATGCCGTCCAGGTGGAACATACCCAGGGTCTTGTTGTCCTTGGCAAACTCACGCTCACCTTGCAGCACATGCACCTCCACGGAGGTCTGGTTGTCGGCTGCGGTGGAGAAGATCTGGCTCTTCTTGGTGGGGATGGTGGTGTTGCGCTCAATGATCACGGTGTTCACGCCGCCCATGGTTTCAATACCTAGGGACAGGGGCGTCACATCCAGCAACAGCAGGCCCTTTACATCGCCGCCCAGTACGCCGCCTTGCAGGGCAGCGCCCATAGCTACGCACTCATCCGGGTTAATGCCCTTAAACGGCTCTTTGCCGCTGAACTTCTTAATGGCTTCCTGTACGGCAGGAATACGGGTGGAACCGCCTACCAGCAGGATCTTGTCAATGTCGTTCATGGTCAGACCGGAGTCGCTCATGGCCTGGCGAACCGGGCCCATGGTAGCCTCTACCAGGTCTGCGGTCATTTCGTTAAACTTGGCTCTGGACAGGGTGGTCTCCATGTGCTTGGGACCGGTAGCGTCTGCGGTGATGAAGGGCAGAGAGATCTGCGCCGTGGTCATACCGGACAGGTCGATCTTGGCTTTCTCTGCAGCTTCCTTAATGCGCTGCATAGCCATTTTGTCGCCGGACAGGTCAATGCCCTGTTCTTTCTTAAACTCGGCAACCAGCCAGTCCATGATCTTCTTATCAAAGTCATCGCCGCCCAGGTGGTTGTTACCGGCCGTTGCCAGTACTTCCTGTACGCCGTCGCCCATCTCAATGATGGATACATCGAATGTACCGCCGCCCAGGTCGTAGACCATCACTTTCTGGTCGTTTTCCTGGTCGATACCAAAGGCCAGCGCCGCAGCGGTGGGCTCGTTGATGATTCGCTTTACTTCCATACCGGCGATCTTACCGGCGTCCTTGGTGGCCTGGCGCTGTGCGTCCGTAAAGTAAGCGGGTACGGTGATGACCGCTTCCGTTACCTTGTCGCCCAGGTAGCTCTCTGCGTCGCTCTTTAGCTTTTGCAGAATGATAGCGCTGATCTCCTGGGGAGTGTAGGCCTTGCCGTCAATGTTGACTTTGTAGTCGGAGCCCATGTGGCGCTTGATGGAAGCGATGGTGCGCTCCGGATTGGTGATGGCCTGGCGCTTTGCCACATTGCCCACCATGCGCTCGCCATCCTTGCTGAACGCCACCACGGACGGGGTGGTGCGGGCACCCTCTGCGTTGGGGATCACTACGGCTTCGCCGCCCTCGATCACGCTGACGCAGCTGTTTGTTGTACCTAAATCAATACCAATAATCTTAGACATAATGGAATACCTCCTGCTTATTGTTAATTTGCTGTTTTGACCATTGCCGGTCGGATGATCCGATCATCCATTTTATATCCCCGTTGAAAAACATCGGTAATGACATTTTCATCCAGGTTCTCATCCTCCACATGCATCACTGCATGGTGCAGGTTGGGGTCAAAGGTTTCGCCCGGGGCACCGTAAGCGGTGACGCCCAGCTTCTCCAGGGTGGCAGTCAGACCGTCAAAGGTCATTTGCACGCCTTTTTGCAGGCCCTCAAAGTCCTGCTGGGTGGCGCCCAGCGCCCGCTCCAGATTGTCAAACACCGGGAGAAATGCCTCCACGGTCTTGCCGGTGGCGTAGGCGTAAGTGTCGCCCTTTTCTTTATCGCTGCGCTTGCGGAAGTTGGCGTATTCCGCCGTCAGCCGCAGCAGCTGATCTTTTGTGTCTGCCAGCTCCTTTTCCAGCGCCGCCGTAGGGTCGTCTGTTTGGGTCTGGTTGTTTTCTTCCGCCTGTGGCGGTGTGGTTTCGGTTTCTGTTTCGGCAGCGGCAGCCTGGGTGTTTGGCTTTTCCTCTGCCTGCTTCTTTTTAGCCATTGGTTATACCTCCTTCAGCAAGAAGATCTGTGGTTTTATTCATAATATATTGTGCCCGGGGCACAATGGTGGCGTAGTCCATGCGGGTGGAGCCGATCACGCCCAGGACCGCGCGCTGTTGGCTGTTGTAGTGCAGACTGCACAGCATGGTGGCTGTGTTTTTCAGCTCAAAGTACGGGTTCTCCTCACCGATAAACAGAGCACTGCGAGCCGGGGCGTCGGCAAATTGCTTCGCCAGGGTCAAAAAGCGTGGCCGATTGGTGAGAAAGGTCAGCAGCTTATACACCTCGTTGCCCAGTTCCTCGTGAGAGAGCAAATTGGTCTCGCCGGCAAAGAGCAGGCTGTCCTGCCGCGTTTCCGCGCACAGGGCGCACAGACTGCTGAGCACCGGCAGCATATCAAAAATGCGGCTGCCCAGGGTTACGGCTGTGCTTTGCACCGTGGCGATGCTTACATCGCTGAGCCGAGTGCCGATGAATGTGCTGTGCATCACATCGTAAAAGGCGGCCATAAATCCGTCGTCCGCCGGGCAATTGAGCCGGCAAATCGAAGATTTGATACGCCCACCGGCGGTAAGCATGACCAACATGGCGCGGCCGCCTCCGGCAGGGATCAACTGCACGCCCTGAATCACATCGCCGGCGTCTGCCAGTGCGCAGCTAAAGGCGGCGCAGTGGGTGGCGTCTGCCAGCAGATCCGCCGCATCAGCCAACAGGCGCTGGGCATCCCCTGCGTTGACGGACAGGCGTTCGTCGATCTTGGCTGTTTCATAAGGGGACAGAGCCTTAGGCTCCATTAGGTGATCCACATAAAAGCGGTAGGCATTCTTGCCCGGCACACGGCCGCCGCTGGTGTGGCGCTGCTCCAGGTAGCCCAGGTTGCTCAGGTGCGCCATTTCGTTGCGAATGGTGGCGCTGGACACAGCGTAAGGCAAAAGGTTGCACAGGGTCTTGGAACCGATAGGCTCGCCTGTCTTGATGTAATACTCAATAATCAGGCGGAGTATGGCGGCTCTGCGTTCACCAAGCATTCCTTTCACCGTCCTTTACTGTGTTAGCACTCTATGTGCCTGAGTGCTAACTGTCTTTATATTATATCCATTTTGCCGTTTTGTCAACACCTTTTTTGCAAAATCTAAAAAAATTCACGGCTTTTTCATTTTTTGTTTATGGGTAAGATCCGTCTGCCGTCTTTTTATTCTTATTGGTATAAAAAAAGAGCACCCATAGGGTGCTCCTTGTGTAGATTCTCTTTAAGTGTTATGCAGCAGCGGACTTCTCCGCAGTTTGCATGGCCGCTTTTTGCGCAGCGGCGCGTTTTTCTGTATCTGCCTTTTTGGTGGAGTGGCTGGCGGCGGAAGCTTGCAGCAGCTTATCGTTTTGCACGATCTCCTGCGTGGCTGCCTTGCTGTCGTCGATCTCCAGCATACGGAATACCTGTTCCTGCTCTTCCGGTGCGGTTACTGCGGTTTTGGCGGCGGTGTACTGCTTGGGCTTGCTCTTTTTCTTGGCACTGCCCTGATAGGTGTAGATAAAGCCGTAAAAAGTCTGGCCGTAATGGTAGGTGTAGTCGGTGACAGTCTTGGTGTCAAAATAGGTGCCGCCGTAGTGGGACTCGGAAATGGTAATGCTGCCGTCCTTGTGGATCTGCTCCACCACGGCCACATGGTTGCTCCAAACCACCACTGCGCCCACCTTGGGCTTGCTGCCGTACTTGTAATAGCCGCCCTGCTTGTTAATGCTCCACCACTCGCCGGCGTTGCCGTGGGTGATCTTGGGGGCCTTGCCGTTCATCTCATACACCCGGCCATAGGCGTAGGCCACGCAGTTGGGCATACCGTAGCCGGTCTGGCTGTAACGGTTCAGCTTGCTGTTATAATAGGCGTTGTCTGAGGTGGGGGCGGTCAGCCGGGGCTTGTAATGGCTCCCTGCGGACTCTGCCGACACGGTAGACGGGAATACGATGCAAAAAATAAGCAGAGAAATAAGGGCTATGATTGCCTTTTTCATCAAAAACCTCCCTTTGTTGGGCTTATGCCGCAACAACGGTGAGGATTGTAACACATTTGTAACTTTTTAATCTATGGTAAATCTATACAACGAATTTGTAACCATTCTGTAATAATTAAGCAACTTCCACAAACTTGCCCCTTTTCCCTTGACAAAACCGCCTTAGTATCGCAACACTTGTCTAATACTGCCCTTAAGTTGTATAAAATGGGGCAAAAAAACCGGCGCCCTCCGTTCTGCCGCCGGGGAGCGGCAGGGGAGAGCGCCTGTGCGTTCGTTTTGCTTTATTATAATATATAACTTATAACATTATAATAGGCATGGCCGTTAAATGCGGGCTACGCCGTCCTTCCGTGCAGCTTCTGCCACAGCGGCAGCCACGGTGTCCTTGATTCGGGGATCAAAGGCGTGGGGCAGAATATACTCCGGTTTTAACTCTACATCGCTGACCAGGGAGGCGATGGCATACGCGGCGGCAATCTTCATATTCTCCGTAATGGCAGCGGCGCGCACATCTAACGCCCCGCGGAAGATACCGGGGAATGCCACCACATTGTTGATCTGGTTGGGGAAGTCGGAGCGCCCGGTGCCTACAATTTTGGCACCGGCAGCGGCTGCCTCATCCGGCAGAATCTCCGGCGTGGGGTTGGCCATGGCCAGCACAATGGGATCCGGGTTCATGGTGTGGATCATCTCCTGGGTCAGCACACCGGGTGCAGACACGCCGATGAAGATGTCCGTGCCCTTTACCGCTTCTGCCAGGGTGCCCTGTACCTTGCCTTTATTGGACACGGCGGCGATCTCTGCCTTGCTGGCGTTTAACTTATCGCGGCCTTTGTAGATGGCGCCGGTGCGGTCACACAGGATCACATCGCCCAGACCCAGGGTCAGCAGCAGCTTGGCAATGGCAATGCCCGCAGCGCCGCTGCCGTTGATCACGGCCTTGCACTGGTCAAGGGGCTTGCCGGTGATTTTTGTGGCATTGATCAATGCGGCAGAGACCACAACGGCGGTGCCGTGCTGGTCGTCGTGGAAAATCGGAATATCGCAGCGTTCTTTCAGCTTCTGCTCGATCTCAAAGCAGCGGGGCGCGGCAATATCCTCCAGGTTGATCCCGCCAAAGGAACCGCTGATATTATACACCGTCTCTACAAATTCGTCCACATCCTTGGTGCGCACACACAGGGGGAAAGCGTCTACGCCGCCGAATTCCTTAAACAGCACGCATTTGCCCTCCATAACGGGCATACCGGCCTCCGGGCCAATGTCGCCCAGACCCAGTACCGCAGAGCCGTCGGTGATCACCGCCACCATATTCCAGCGGCGGGTCAGCTCCCAACTTTTGTTGTAATCTGCCTGAATCGCCAGGCAAGGCTCTGCCACGCCGGGGGTGTAGGCCAGGGACAGGGCGTCCTTGTTGTCCACCTTGGCCCGCGCTACTACTTCAACTTTGCCTTTCCACTCACCGTGGAGTCTTAATGATTCTTTTCTGTAATCCATAGTTACCTCGCTTATTCCCAGGGGAACTTATACTGGGTCAGACCCAGTTCGTCCCGAACTTCCAAAATTTCTTTCTGCACAGAGTCGTTGATGGGCACGCCGCTGTCCTTGCGCTGCTGCCAGATCTCCCACTCTTTTTCACCGGCGGTGAAAATGCGGTCGGCGCCGGGCGCCTTTTGAGAGGCACGCACACTGCGGAGGATTTCGCCGGCTTTTTTGCGGGTCAGCTCCTGACCCAGGAAGTGATCGGTGTCAATGGCAATGAAGAAGTGGCCCAGGTGATAGGGGCGAATGTTGCCGTCCTCGTCCTTGCCGTCCAGATCTTTGCCGTAGGCACCGTCTTGCAGCACGGCGGAGAGCAGCTCGATCACCATGGCGTAGCCGTAGCCTTTGTAGCCGCCCAAGGCTTCGCCAATGCCGCCCAGGGTGGTCAGCGCCGCGTCGCCGCTGCGAATCTTCTTCAGCGCCTCGCCGCTGTCGCCGGAGATGGGCTGGCCGTCCCGACCGATTACCGTGCCCGGATGCACATCCTCGCCAATGCGGGCGTAATATTCGATCTTGCCGTTCTGGGTAATGGAGGTGGCGCAGTCGATGAGAAAGTCAAAGTCCTCGTCGGTTGGAATGCCTACGGTCAGCGGGTTGGTGCCGAACATACCCTCCACACCAAAGGTGGGCGCCACGGAGGGGCGGGCGTTGGTGCCGGTGATGCCGATGCAGCCGGCCTTGGTGGCCATGGTGGCGTAATAACCGGCAATACCGTAGTGGCAGCTGTTGCGCACGGCCACCATGCCCATACCGTATTCCTTGGCCTTATCAATGGCCATCTGCATGGCCCGATGGCCGATCACCTGACCCATGCCGTTGTGGCCGTCTACCACGGCGGTGGTGGGGGTTTCTTTTAAGATCTCAAACTGGGTCACTGGATTTTGGATCCCGGCTTTGATCCGATCCAAGTAAATGGGCTTAAATCGGTTGCAGCCGTGGCTTTCAATGCCGCGGCGGTCAGACTCCAGCAAAACATCCGTGCAGATCTTGGCGTCCTCTGCGGGAATGCCGTAGCCGATGAAAGCGTCTGTCACAAAATGGGTGATCAGATCCCAGGGTACAATGACTTTTGACATAATGGGTTCTCCTTGTTGTGGAATAGAATTTGGGTGCGGCTTTGCCGCAAAATAAAAAGAAGAACAAAGCACCCGTTGCCGCGCGCCTTGTCCCCCCTGATTAACTTATGTATAAATCGGTATATTTAGCGTTCCCAGTTTCTGGAGCGCTCTACCGCCCGCTTCCAGTCGGTGTACTTTCGGTTGCGTAGTCCCTCCTCCATGGAGGGTACAAAAATCTTGTCTACTTGGCGGTTGGCCTCGATCTCCGCCGTGTCTTTCCACACGCCGGTAGCCAGCCCGGCACAGTAGGCAGCGCCCAGAGCTGTGGTCTCCACATTCTTGGGTCGGTTTACATTTACGCCGGTCATATCCGCCTGCATCTGCATCATAATATCGCTGACGGAAGCGCCACCGTCCACCCGCAGGTCCTTGAGGATAATGTCGGAATCCTTCATCATGGCTTCCAGCAGGTCGGTCATTTGGTAGGTAATGCTTTCCAGTACCGCTCGGCATACATGGAATTTGTTGATCCCACGGGACAGACCGATCATGACCCCGCGGGCATACATATCCCAGTAGGGAGCGCCCAGCCCAGTAAAGGCCGGCACAAAGTACAGTCCGCCGGAATCCGGCACCATGGCGGCGAATTTGTCGCACTGGGGCGCGTTCTCAATCAGCCCCAGCTCATCGCGCAGCCACTTGATCACACTGCCGGCGTTAAAGGCGGAGCCTTCCAGCGCATAGGTGATCTTGCCGTCCAGTCCCCAGGCAATGCCGGAGAGCAGGTTGGAGCGAGAGTCTACCCGCTTTTCGCCGGTGTTCATTAGCAAAAAGCAGCCGGTGCCGTATGTATTCTTGGCCTGGCCGGACTCAAAGCAGCCCTGGCCGAAGAGTGCACCCGGCTGGTCGCCGATGGCGCCTGCAATGGGCACACCGGCAATGTCCTCAATGCCGGTGATCTTAGCCACTTCGCCGTAAATGCAGCTGGAAGGCTTTACCTCCGGCAGCATGGACATGGGAATGCCCAGCTTTTCACATAAAAACGGATCCCAACACAGCTTGTCAATGTCAAAGAGCATGGTGCGGCAGGCATTGGAGTAATCGGTCACATGCACTTTGCCGTTGGTCAGGTTCCAGATCAGCCAGCTGTCAATGGTGCCGAACAGCAGCTCGCCCCGCTCCGCCTGCTCCCGGGCGCCCTCCACATGGTCCAGGATCCATTTGATCTTGGTGCCGCTGAAGTAGGCGTCGATCAGCAGACCGGTGGTGCTCTTTACATAATCGTTCAGTCCCTGCGCCTTCAATTCCTCGCACAGGTCCGCCGTGCGGCGGCACTGCCATACGATGGCGTTATAAATGGGACGACCGGTCTCCTTCTCCCACACCACGGTGGTCTCTCGTTGGTTGGTAATGCCGATGGCGGCGATCTCCTTGGGATCCACCGCTTCCTTGCGCAGCACGGTCAGTATGGCGCTGATCTGGCTAAACAGAATTTCCATCGGGTCGTGCTCTACCCAGCCGTTCTCCGGATAGTGCTGGGTGAATTCATTTTGCGCCTTGGCGACGATCTCACCCTTTTTGTTGAAAATGATGGCTCTGGAACTTGTGGTTCCCTGGTCCAGGGCCAAGATATACTTCTTTGCCATAAAGATTCCCCTCTCCATGTCGGTAAGACCGTGCATCGCCGGCGCTTTTTCCCCTAAAAAAGCGGAAAGGCAGATGCACGATCATCTGCCTTTCTATTTTACTTGAATTTCAGTGAATTGTCAATTCAAACAGGGCAACTTTGATAAAAAAACCACACTTTTTGCCGCAATTTTTGACAGGAATTGACAAATGGTGAAAAATGCAAATCAGATGTGATCCTCAATGTAGTTGACAATGTCGCCCACAGTCTCGATCTTCTCGATGATCTCGTCCGGTACTTCAACCTTGAACGTATCTTCCACACTCATAACAATGTCGATGGCGTCCAGACTGTCGGCCCCCAGGTCGTCTACCAGCAGGCTCTCCATGGTGATGTCCTCCGGGTCGCACTCCAGCTGCTCCACCAAAATGTCTTTCATTTTATCCAGTACCATAACTGCTCATCTCCAAAAAACTGTTGTTAATACAAGTCTTATATGCTATCATATTATATAATTCCTATAAAAAAGTCAATGCTTTCGGCAATATTTTTTTGGGCCGGGAGCGGAAAGGGAAAAATCATGACGCACTATGCACTGATCGGTCACCCGCTGGGTCATTCTCTCTCTCCCCAAATTCACCGGGCGCTGCTGGCTGCCGCCCACCTGGAGGGGGACTACCGGTTGTTGGATATTGCACCGGAGGATCTGGCGAATCGGCTGCCGGAACTGCAAATGCTGCGTGGATTTAATGTTACCATTCCCCACAAGCAAGCGGTGCTGTCGGCTATGGCAGAACTGGACGAAAAGGCGGCGCTTTTTGGGGCGGTGAATACGGTGGCGGTGCGGGACGGCAAATTCTACGGCTACAATACGGATTGCTACGGCTTTTTGCGCTCTCTGTCCGCAGCGGGCATTCCACTGGCCGGGCGGGTGCTGGTGCTGGGCACCGGCGGCGTGGCGCGTATGTTTGCCTTTGAGGCGGTGCTGGCAGGTGCGGCGGTGACCCTGGCTGCCCGCACACCGTCGAAAGGTTGTGCCTTGGCGGCAGAAATTGCCGAAAAATGCGGCCGCGCGGTGACGGTGACGGATTTCAATAGCGTTACCGGTGACTGGGACCTGATCGTCAACGGTACTCCGGTGGGGATGTTCCCCAAGGTGGACGCTTGCCCGCTGGAGCCGGGTGTGCTGGCCCACACGGCTGCGGTATTTGACGCCATTTATAATCCAATGGAAACCCGGCTGCTGCGCCTGGCTCGGCAAAACGGCGCCAAGACGGTGAACGGCCTGCCCATGCTGGTGTGGCAGGCAGCGGTAGCCCAGGAGATTTGGAATGATGTGACCTATACCCCTGTCCAGGTGCAGCGGGTGATCGAGCAAATGGAGGAACTGCTGTAATGAATATTGTGCTTTGCGGCTTTATGGGCAGCGGCAAGACTGTGGTGGGCAAAGAGCTGGCCAAAATTATGGGTCGCCGGTTTGTGGATACGGATCAGCTGGTGGAGGCTCGCAGCGGCGTGTCTATTCCGGCTATTTTTCAGGTGCACGGGGAAGACTATTTTCGAGAGCTGGAGCGTGCAGCCTGCGCAGAGGCGGCAGAGATTCCCAACTGCGTGATCTCCACCGGCGGCGGGGCACTGACCTTTGACGAGAATGTACGGACCCTGCGCACCACCGGCAAGATCGTGCTGCTGGACGCGTCCTTTGAGGTGATCTGTCAGCGGGTGGGCAACGGCGCCAACCGCCCTTTATTTCGGGATCCGGTGCAGGCCAAGGCGCTGTATGACGCTCGCCAGGCCAAGTATCGTGCAGCGGCTGATTATGTGGTGGACGGCGACGCCTCTGCCCGCAAAACAGCGCTGACCATTGCCGATCTGTTTCGCTAAAGGGTACATTTTGTACCAAATTCGCACTTTAAGTTGAAAAATGCGGCGACGTGTGTTATAATGCCTTAGTTATATCCGGTGTTTGGTTGCGTTAAGCAGCGCAAAATCATTGCCGCTCTGAGCGGATCGAGGTGTATCTATGCCGAAAGTAAAAAAATTAAAGCGCGCGCTTGCGCACGATACACGGGTGTTCCAAAAGTATCAAAACCTGCTAATGGAGCTGACCCGTAAGAATATTAAGTTAAAGTACCGGGACTCTTGGATCGGTATTTTGTGGAGCTTTTTGCAGCCGCTGCTGAACATGATCGTGCTTTCCGTGGTGTTCAGCGGAATCTTTGGCCGCAGCAACAAGGGTGTGATCTGCTACCCGGTATTCCTGTTTACCGGCCGGTTGATGTTTGATTTCTTTACATCTTCCACCAAACAGGCCATGACCTCCTTCCGCCGCAATGCGGGGATCATCAAGAAGGTCTATGTGCCCAAGTATATGTACCCGCTTAGCTCCATTCTCTCTTGCTATGTAACCTTCGCCATCTCGCTGCTTTGCCTGGTGAGCGTGTGGATCTTCTTTAAGCTTACCGGAATCAGCAACGGCCACGCTCTGCACCTAAACGGCTACGCAGTGCTGTTCTTTGTGCCCATGTTCATTCTGTTGGTGTTCTGCACCGGCGTGGGTATGATCCTGTCCGTGATGTCCGTTTATTTCCGGGATGTGGAGTATATTTGGGATGTGCTATGTCACCTGCTGTTTTATATGGTGCCTATCATTTATCCTCTGTACCGCATTACCTCCGACTGGATCGTGGTACTTATTAAGATCAACCCACTATATTCGATGATCGAGCTGTTCCGCCAGTGTATTCTGTACGGCCAAATGATGACCTGGAATTTGCTGCTGTATGCCTCGGTGGTGTCGCTGGTCACCCTGGCTATCGGGCTGTTCGTCTTTAATAAGTGTAGTGACAAGCTGATCTTCCACCTGTAAAGGGAATGAATAAACCCCATTGCCAACTCTTGGCAATGGGGCTTTTTATGTTATTTTGCAGTTACGCCGTAGTGCTTCCGTATGTCGGCGGTGAATTTTTTGGCGTGGTCCAGCGCCTTTTGAGAATAGACCAGGTAATCGTATTCTGTAACCTGCTGAAAGGTCAGCGGCGTGGTTGGCAGTGGGCGGGTTTGTGTGCGATCCAGGCAAAAGCTGTACAGCGTGGCGTCCGTGGCGTTGGTGGTGGCCTGGTATTCTCGGCAGGGTAGGGTACGCTGGTACAGGTCCATGTATTCCATAGGGCGGACAAACAGCAGGTATTTGTGACCTACTGCCAGGGGCAAACCGGTGCCGGTGTCGCAGTGCAGCTTGCCGTCGCTCATTTTTTCCATGGACATGAGCAGATACAGCACCACCGTGTTGCCTGCCTGCTCCCGATCGGTGGTCTTTAGCACCTTGGCGGTGTAGCGCAGGTTGTTGTAGGTGGGCTGCATACCGGTGATCTCCACTTGCAGGGGAATCCGGTCTTGCAGCTGCTCCACCGCTGTGCTTATGTCTAACATTTCGACCTTTGCATCGGCATCCTCCCGGAAATCGGTCGGCAGATCGCAGATGGCAGCCGCCACCTTTTCCGGGTCCTCTAAGTCGTGGGCGCGGGTGGCCCGCAGCACAATGCCGAACAGTACGGCGCACACCACCAGGATCAGGCAGCCCAGCGCCAGTCCCTGCTGCATGGTCAGTTGTTTTTTACGCAAGGTGCCCCGCCTCCATTCGCAGTATTTTGGTGCACAGGTGCTCTAAAGTGGCTCTGTCGTGGCTGGCGATGAGAAAGGTGGTGCCTGCCTCCCGGTTCATACGGAGAATCTCTGCCTCCAGCACCTGCACGCTGGCGTCGTCCAGTGCGTTGGTGGGTTCGTCCAGCAGCACCAATTCCGGTTGGTTCATCAGCGCCTGGATCAAGCTGACCTTTTGGCACATACCCAGGGAGTATTTTTTCATGGGGCGCCGGTCCGCCGGGTCCAGCCCAAAGCGGGTGAGCCAGCCGTCCAGTTCGCCGTCACTGATCTTGTGATCGGACAGGTCGTTGAGCATTTGCAGGTTTTGGCGGCCGCTTAGGCATTCGTAGAGAAATACATTCTCGATCACCAGCCCTACATGGGGCGCATAGACCCCGTTGCCCACCCGAGTGACGCCTACGGTGGCTGTGCCGGTGGTGGGGGTCATCAGCCCGGCAATGGCCCGCAGCAGCATGGTCTTGCCGCAGCCGTTTTGCCCAGCCAGGCCGTAAATACCGCCGCTTTCCAGCGTCAGGTCTATGTGGTCCAGTACGGTCTTGCCACGCAGAGTCTTGGTATAGTCTTGCAATATGATTTTTGGCATAGTCCACCTCACAAAATATCTTTTGTCTTTAGCACCCGGCCCCATAGCAGCACCCACACCGCCAGCAGTGCGCTGCCTGCGGCGTAGTAGCCCCACAGGGGATAGGCAAAGAGCGTTTCGTCCGTGGGAAATGCACTGCACAGGCACCAAAGCACCGGATTGTATTGGCGCAGCGGTACCGGTAGCAAAAACAGCGCCATCACCGCCAGCAAAAAGGCGGCGGCTCCCAGCAGTACGCCTGCTTTTTCGCCCCGGGTCACGCACAGACCGGCGCACAGCACCGCAAAGCCAAAGAGCACCAGCGTGTCGCTAAACAGGCTGATCCCTATTAGTCGAACTGCGGCACCGGCAGGCAGGGCGTGGACGGCCACCGTGGCACACAGCGCCTGGGCACCGCAATACAGCAGGTTGTACAGCAGAGTTACTGCCAGCAGCCGCCCCATTTCTGCCCGGTAAAAGCGCAGATAGCGTCCCCGGCGGGTGGCGATGAATACCCCTTTTACTTGGTATTCCCGACTGAACAGTCCGCCCAGCAGGGGCACGCCGATGAGCAGATGCAGCAGACTGCGCAGCACTTGGGGGTCGGTGCTGTTCTCCGTCAGCATCAGCTCCGTTCCCTCTCGGGCGGTCAGATAGGCCGCAGTCCAGGTATCCGCAGGGGTCTGGTGCAGCTGGAACAGACTGTGCAGTCCGCCCAGCAGCAACCCCAGTGCACAGATGACCAGCGGGTATCGGTTGTAGGCAAGGGTGCGCTTCATAAGCAGTTCCTCAATTTCTTTGGTACGATCAGCGCCGGTAGGAATGCCAGCGCCAGGTAAAAGGCCATACAGATGGCAAAACCGGCAGGGGTCGGGACGGTGGGGTTCATCCCGTATAGATAGCTGAGAATATTCAGCGGCCAATCCGGCGTTAAAATCAGCAGATATTCAATACCCTGTACCACCAAAAACATGATGGTGTAGGTGAAAATGCGGTTGCGAACATAAAAGGAAAATTGCCAGGCTGCCACCGCAAACAACCCGGCGACCAGGGCGGACAGCAGCATATAAAGCAGATAGTACAGATAAGGCGAGTACAGATACAGATGCTGGAAAAAGAAGTGCGGATCACTGACATAATTCCAGTATGTATAATCTTGAAACAGATCCCAGCCGTAGCGCTGGGTGCCGTTTAAGGGAAAGGCGATCAGGCACAGCCCCATATTTAGTGCCTGGGTGGCAAATATGGGCAAAAAGCCGCCGCAAAAGACGGCGACCAGTTTGGAGCGATAGTAACGGCCAATGCCCATTTTGCCCAGCAGCGGCGCCAGTAGGTGATTGTTGCGTTCATACAGGGAACTGTCAGAAAAAGAAATGCAGGCCAAAATCGGGAACAGATACATAAAGTACGGTGTGGTAAAACTTAATCCGTGAGTATAATACGCACTGTACGGCGTGGGCTGGGCAATGGCATCCAGGTGCATGTTGCGTAGGCACATGGCCACAAAGTAGCCCACGGCATACAACACCCCAAAGGCCATAGCGACCCAAAATCCCGGCGACCGCACCAGCAGCCGCATTTGATAGCGCAAGCATTTTTTCATGGGATCCGTCCTTTCTGACGGCAACCGTGCAGCAGTTGCTTTGCCTGTTCTTGTTCTATAGAATTACCCTTTATACCGGCGTGTATTGGTCGCCTGCCGGTCTGTCATAGGCAGTTTTTTAACTTTTTCGGTACGATCAGCGCCGGCAGCAGCGCCAGTGCCAGGTAAAAGATTATACAGAGCGCCATGCCGATATAGGTTTGGCCGCCGGGGTAATAGCCCAGCAGATACTCGTTGATATGCAGCGGCCAATCCGGCGTTAAGATCAGCAGATATTCAATGCCATGTACCACCAAAAACATGATGGTATAGGTAAAAATGCGGTTGCGAACAAAAAAGGAGAATTGCCAGGCCGTCACTGCAAACAGACCCGCTACAAAAGAGGAGACCACCATGAAAAAGAAGTAGTATAGATAAGGAGACGCGATGTAAAGCCGCTTAAAGAGGAAAAGGGGATCGTTGACAATGCCCCAGTATGTATAGTCTTGAAACAGATCCCAGCCGTAGCGCTGGGTGCCGTTTAAGGGAAAGGCGATCAGGCACAGCCCCATATTTAGTGCCTGGGTGGCAAATATGGGCAAAAAGCCGCCGCAAAAGACGGCGACCAGTTTGGAGCGATAGTAACGGCCAATGCCCATTTTGCCCAGCAGCGGCGCCAGTAGGTGATTGTTGCGTTCATACAGGGAACTGTCAGAAAAAGAAATGCAGGCCAAAATCGGGAACAGATACATAAAGTACGGTGTGGTAAAACTTAATCCGTGAGTATAATACGCACTGTACGGCGTGGGCTGGGCAATGGCATCCAGGTGCATGTTGCGTAGGCACATGGCCACAAAGTAGCCCACGGCATACAACACCCCAAAGGTCGTAGCGACCCAAAAGCCCGGTGACCGCACCAGCAGCCGCATTTGACAGCGCAAGCATTTTTTCATGGGATCCGTCCTTTCTGTTTCGCTGGGTGTCAATCAAAAAGTTCCTTCTATTATATAGTGCGGCAAAATGGGAAAATACGCCAAAAATATCCTAAAAATTTACAAAACTTGACTAAAATATATAAAAATAGACGGCAGAAAACTGCCGTCCGCTGATTTGGTTACAACTGATTTTCTTCTTGATAGGCTTTGCTTTGCTCCACATGGGCCACATTCGGAATGGGGGTGTGCATTTCTGTTTTGCCGTCCGGCTGGACGGTGGGGTTGGTGATATTTTCGCAGTAGCGGGCGGTGACCTCGCCGGTGGTCAGGGCGTACTTCTCGCGATAATCCCGGTAACGGCCGGGTGCGTGGCGCACCGGCGCGTCCCAGTTATTCAGGCTGTTTTCCGTTTGGGGAAAGTGGCGGTTATTCTGCATGGTTGCACAGTTGTGCCGCCACGGCTTTTAAGTCCTCCAGGGAATTGATCTTGGCGCCGGATTGAATGATATTCTCTTTTACGCTCTCCGGCAGAGCGTTAAAGTATTGGTTCATCTCCGGCGTTAAATGAAATAAATCGGGCATACTGAAAACCTCCTTCGGTTTTAGTATGCCCGTTTTTTGCGCTCATCGGTTGTTTGATTTTTCCAATTTTTGTGGCTTTTCGTAAGCGGCCAGCAGCGCACCAAGGAGCACTACCAGGGCGCAAATGATGTCCTTGGTGCCGGGTACCTGGTGCAATAGCAGGTAAGAGAACGGCAGCGACCAGGCGGCGTAAGTAATGTTCAGGGGCATGGCCTTGCCGGTGCCCAGCTTGCCCAGCGCCTTGTAGTAGCACAGATAAGAGGCGGTGCCGCACAGGGCGGACAGGGCGATGATCCACAGTGCCCGCGTGCCAAACAGCCCGGCGGTAAAGCCCCAGCCCTTGCAGGCGGGCAGCAAAATAATGGCATAGGTCAGCGCCGACACCGGCTGGCGGATTTGCAGTGCCTGGGCGTTGGTGACGGTGCTGCTTTGCAGTCCGTAGGTGCAGATGACCCCCTCTGCTGCCCAGCCGATACAGCACAGCAGTGCGCAGCCAAAGCCCAGTAGATGTCCCTTTGGCAGCGCCGCGCCGGGGGTATAGCCCAGAGCGATCACCCCGCCAATACTCAGCGCCAGACCGATTAGGCCGGTAGGGCGCAATTTTTCCTTTAAGAAAAAGTGTGCCAGCACCGTGCCCAGTGCCGGGTACAGTGCGGAGATGATGGCGGTGTACGCCGGGCCGATGGCGTTGATGGCCAGCACATAGCCGGTCATACCCACCGGGCCGCCCAGCAGTGCGCCCAGCGCCACAAAGCGGCCGCCCCGGGTGCGTAGCGCTTGCCATACTGCCTTGTATTGGCGGCGCAGCCCGGTATAACCCAGCATCCACAGGGAAGAGCACAGGTCGTGCAAAAAGGTGCTGGCAAAGGGTGCCAGTATCGCTGCTCTGGGGTCGCCGGTAAACACCGGCAGCGCCAGAGCCATGCCCAGTATGACCGTGTCCAGCGCCCAAAGGGCGCCGCCTGCCAGTCCGGTTAACATAGGCTCCTCCTTAGTCCAGTAATTCTGCCAAAATGGTGTTGGATACCAGCATACCCCGGGGGGTTAGGGCAATGCGACCGTTGGCGCGGCGCATAAATCCCCCGGCAATGTACGGCGCCGGATCGCGGGTGAGCCAGTCCTCCGGTATGCCCCGGTTCAGTCGCAAGCCTAAGAGAATTTGCTCCTCTCGGTCGCCGCCGGGGCCTTCGTCCTGCCAGATCCAGTCCCGGTCAAAGTAAAAGCGCCTACCGTTCCACAGAGAGTGGGCGCTGGGTCCCAGCCCCAAGTACGGCTCCAGCAGCCAGTATTTCAAGTTGTGGCGGCTCTCGTACCCCGGGCGGGCAAAGTTGCTGATCTCGTACTGGGCAAAGCCCAGCTGTCCCAGCCGTTCCACCGTTTGCAGGTACATTTGGCACACGGTGTCCTCCTCCGGCAGCGCCAGCTTGGCTTGCAGGCGGTCAAAGGGGGTGCCCGGTTCGATCTTCAGCAGATAGGCGCTGATGTGGGTCACCTGCATACGCTCAATAAAGGCAAAGGTTTCCTCCAAGCTGTCCGGGGTCTGTTTGGGGGTGCCCAGCATCACATCCAGGCTAATATTGGTAATGCCTGCCGCCTTGGCTGCCGCTACGGTGCGGGCCACTTCCCCGCTGCCGGCACGGCGCCCCAGGGCGAACCGTTCCCGATCCACGGCGCTTTGCATACCGATGCTCACCCGGTTGATCCCCGCCGCTGCGTACTGCTCCATATCCCCGGTCAGGTCCTTGGAGGGGTTGCACTCTACGGTGATCTCCGCCGACGGGTCAATGGCAAAGTGATCCCGCACCGCCTGCAAAATGCCGGTGAGCACCCGTGGCTCCAGGATGGAGGGGGTGCCGCCGCCAAAGTACACGGTGTCAAAACTGCCGGTATAGTCTTGCATTTGCCCTTTGAGCTTCTCGGCAAAAGCGTCGGCGGCTGCCGGGGTGTACTTGGTGCTGTAAAAATCGCAGTACGGGCACTTGGAAAAACAAAAAGGAATATGAATATAAAGACCTGCGGCCATACTTCACACTCCTTTTTGCGTTCATTTTTGATTTATTTTCTGCGGCTTTCCGCTTTCAGTCGCAGGGATTTGTCCAAGATCATCTTGCGCAGACGAATGCTCTTGGGGGTCACTTCCAGCAGCTCATCGTCTGCCAGGAATTCCATGCTCTGTTCCAGAGACAGCGTGGTGGGGGGCACCAGCTTCAGCGCCTCGTCGGAGCCGCTGGCTCGGGTGTTGGTTACATGCTTCTTCTTGCACACATTGCACACAATGTCCTCGTCCTTGGCGCATTCGCCCACGATCATACCCTCGTACACCTCTACACCGGGACCAACGAACAGCCGCCCACGATCCTGGGTGTTCCACAGGCCGTAGCCACTGGTGGTGCCGGTCTCGTGCACCACGATGGAGCCGTGGGTGCGGGTAGCGATTTCACCCTTGTAGGGTTCATACCCGGCAAACAGCTGGTTCATAATGCCGTTGCCGTTGGTGTCCGTCAAGAACTCGCTGCGGTAGCCGATCAGCCCGCGGGAGGGGATCTTGATCTCCAGGTGGGTCATGCCGGTGGAGCGGGTGTCCATGTTCTTAATCTCGCCTTTGCGGGAGCACAGCTTCTCCATCACGGCGCCTACATAGGCCTCCGGCACTTCAATGATGGCCAGCTCCATAGGCTCCAGGGTTTTGCCGGTCTGGGGATCCTTTTTCAGAATGACCTGGGGACGGCTGACGGCGAATTCATAGTTCTCCCGTCGCATGGTTTCAATGAGAATGGACAGGTGCAGCTCACCTCGGCCGGATACCTTAAAGGTGTCCATACTGTCCGTTTCTTCCACCCGCATGGACACGTTGGTCTCCACTTCCTTAAACAGGCGGTCCCGCAGGTTGCGGGAGGTGACATACTTGCCCTCACGCCCGGCGAAGGGGGAGTCGTTGACCATAAAGTTCATGCTGATGGTGGGCTCATCAATCTTTACAAAGGGCAGCGGCTCCACGCACTCCGGGGCGCACAAGGTCTCGCCGATGTTCAGGTCCGCAATACCGGCCACGCAGATCAGGTCGCCCATGACCGCTTCCTCTACCGGCACCCGCTTCAGCCCCTCAAATTGGTACAGCTTGGTGACCCGGATATTTTCCTGGGTATCATCCCGGCGGCACAGCACATAGGGTGCGTTGACTTTTACGCTGCCTCGCTCCACACGGCCCACGCCGATGCGGCCCACATAGTCGTCATACTCCAAAGAGGAGAACAGTACCTGGGTGGGACCCTCCGGGTCGCCCTGGGGAGAAGGAATGTACTTTAAGATGGCGTCCAGCAGCGGGCGCATATCGCCGCTGCGCACCTCCGGCTCTGTGCCGGCGTAGCCGTCCTTAGCGGAGGCGTAGATCACCGGAAAGTCGATTTGGTCATCGTCTGCGCCCAGCTCAATAAACAGGTCCAGTACCTCGTCTACCACTTCGGCAGGGCGGGCGCCGTCTCGATCAATCTTGTTGACCACCACCAGCGGCGTCTTGTGCAGACCCAGCGCCTTTTTTAGCACAAAGCGGGTCTGGGGCATACAGCCCTCAAAAGCGTCTACCAGCAGCAGAACGCCGTCTACCATGGTAAGAATACGCTCTACCTCGCCGCCAAAGTCCGCATGGCCGGGCGTGTCTACAATGTTGATCTTGGTGTTGTTATAGTGAATGGAGGTGTTCTTGGACATAATGGTAATGCCCCGTTCACGCTCCAGGTCGTTGCTGTCCATGACCCGCTCTTCCACCACTTCGTTTTGGCGGAAGGTGCCGCTTTGGCGCAGCATTTCGTCCACCAGAGTGGTTTTGCCGTGGTCAACATGGGCAATGATTGCAATGTTTTTTATATCTTTTCTTGTACTCAAAGTGCTCACCCGAATTCTTATTTATTCTTCTTGATATTAAAGCTGTCTCGCAGGGCAACGGTGCGGTTAAACACCGGTGCGCCGGGGGCAGAGTCCTTGTCCATACAAAAGTAGCCGTCCCGCATAAACTGGAACCGATCGCCGGCCTTGGCCGTGGCCAGTGCCACCTCACCGTAGCCTTGCTTCTCGGTCAGACTGTCCGGGTTTAGGTTCTCCTCAAAGGAGCTGACGCCGCTGTCGTCGCTGGGGTTTTCCACATTAAAAAGCCGGTCATAGATCCGGGCGGTCAGGGGGGTGTTCTCCTTGGCGCTGACCCAGTGAATGGTGCCTCGTACCTTGCGCCCATCCGGGGCGTCGCCGCCAAAGGTGGCCGGGTCGTAGGTGGCGTGCACGCAGGTCACATTGCCATTTTCGTCTGTGTCATAACCGGTGCAGGTCACCAGGTAGGCCTTGTACAGCCGTACCTCGTTGCCCGGGTACAGACGGCGGTATTTCTTGATGGGCTCGGCCATAAAGTCGTCCCGCTCAATGTACAGCTCCCGGCCAAAGGGCACGGTGCGCCTGCCGTATTCCGGGTGGTCCGGGTGGTATTCCACTTCCAGGGCCTCGGTCTTGTCCTCCGGGTAGTTGTCGATCACCAGTTTAATGGGGTCCAGCACCGCCATGGCTCGGGGAGCGGAGGTGTTCAGGTGCTCCCGTACGCAGGCCTCCAGCAGGGCAAAGTCCACCACGCTGTACGCCTTGGACACGCCGATGCGCTCACAGAAGTCCCGTACCGCCTCCGGCGGATAGCCCCGGCGGCGCATACCGCTGAGGGTAGCCATACGGGGATCATCCCAGCCGCTGACAATGCCGTCCTGCACCAGCTTTAAGCACTTGCGCTTGCTGGTGAGGGTGTAGTTCAGGTTCAGTCGGGCAAACTCGATCTGGCGGGGCTTTTGCCCCTCGATCAGCTCGTCCACAAACCAGTTGTACAGCGGGCGGTGGTTTTCAAATTCCAGAGAACATAGAGAGTGGGTCACACCCTCTCTGGCGTCTGACAGGGGATGGGCAAAGTCATACATGGGATACACGCACCATTTGTCGCCGGTGCGGTGATGGTGGGCGTACATAATACGATAAATGATCGGATCCCGCATATTCAGGTTGGGGGAGCTCATATCGATTTTGGCACGCAGCACCTTGCTGCCCTCCGGGAACTCGCCCTTGCTCATGCGCATAAACAGGTCCAGGTTTTCCTCCACGGAGCGGTTGCGGTAGGGGCTCTCCTTGCCCGGCTCGGTGAGGGTGCCACGGTAGGCGCGCATTTCCTCCGGCGTCAGTTCGCAAACAAAGGCCTTGCCTTTTTTGATCAGCTTGATGGCGCAGTCAAAGAGAAAGTCAAAGTAGTCGGAGGCGTAGTACAGGTTGTCCCACTGAAAGCCCAGCCATTGAATGTCCTCTTTGATGGCGTCTACATACTCGGTGTCCTCTTTGGTGGGGTTGGTGTCGTCCAGACGCAGATTGCACACGCCCTTGTACTTTTCCTTTACCCCAAAATTGATGCAAATAGCCTTAGCGTGGCCGATGTGCAGGTAGCCGTTTGGCTCCGGGGGAAAGCGGGTCTGTATGCTGCTATACACCCCATCCTCCAGGTCTTTATCAATAAAATCGTGAATAAAATTAGAGCTTTCTCTGATCTCCTCAGCCATGGTACTCCTCCTTGTAGTGCGCCAGTGCGGCGTTTAGTCTGGCCTGTGCGGTCTCTTGCCCCAGCAAAGCCAGTATCGCGTGCAGGTCCGGGGTGTTGGTGCGCCCGGTGAGCGCCACCCGGATCACGGTAGACACATCGCCTACATGGCCCTTGAACGCTGTGGGGTCCTGCTTGTATTCTTTCACATTGGGGGTGCAGCCCACCTGCGGGCACAACGCCTTGATCTTGGCAAACCAGGTGTCTTTGTCGTCTGCGGTGTCCACCAGGTCTTTGTACTGCTCCAGCACCTGTACTGCCAGTGCCGGATTCGCATTGCCGGTCAGGTCGTAGCAGGGGGTAAAGGTTTGGTCGTAGAAATAGCTGATGTAGTCCGCCAGATCGCTCCACTTGGCAATGTCCTTGCGGGGCTTTTTGCCGCCCCGGTCAATGCTGAGCACTGCCACCGCGTAGGCCGGATCGCTGTCAAACAGCGCAGCCAGTTCCGGCTGGTGCCGATCGGCCCAGGCGTGGGCCAGGTCAAACACTTCCTGTGCAGTCATTTTGCTGATGACGGTCTTGGACACATCCGTCAGCTTGGCCATATCAAACAGGGCGCCGGACACGCTCATTTTTTTTAAGTTAAAGGGGAAGTCTGCCAGGTCTGCTGTGGGGTTGGCACGCCGCCAGTCCTCAAAGTTGGAGTTGGCAATGGTCATCATATATTCGTTGACCGCGGCCGCCGGAATACCCATTTGGTCGTAGTAGGTAACGGCCGCTTCCGGGTCCTTGCGCTTAGAGAGCTTGCGCTTGCCGCCGTTTTCTTCCTTAAGGATGGGGGCAATATGGGCGTATTTCACCGGGCGGAAGCCTAAGAGCTTGAACAGCTGCAGGTGCAGGGGCACAGAGGCGATCCATTCGTCACCTCGCACGACATGGGTGGTTCGCATCAGGTGGTCGTCCACCGCGTGGGCAAAGTGATAGGTGGGAATGCCGTCGGTTTTCAGCAGCACCACATCAATCACATTCTCCTGCATTTCAATTTTGCCTTTGATCAGATCGTCAAAGCGCACCTTGCCCTCCGGCTTGCCGGGGGAGCGCAGGCGCAGGGTCCAGGGCTTGCCGGCGTCTATATTGGCCTTGATTTGGTCATAGGTCAGATCCCGACAGTGGGCGTAGGGACCCCAGTAGCCTTTAATGTCCTCGTTCTCCTGCCGGGCGTGCAGGTCTTCCAGCTCCTCCGGGGTGCAAAAGCAGGGGTAAGCCAGCCCTTCCTCCACCAGAAATTTGCCGTAGCACTGGTAAATGTCTTTGCGCAGGCTTTGGGTGTAAGGGCCGTAGGCGCCGCTTTCGCTTCCGTCGCCCATCACGCCTTCGTCCGGTGTAATGCCGTAGATTTGCAGCGCAGAGAGCATGGTCTCCACCGCGCCCTCTACCTTGCGCTTTTGATCCGTATCTTCCACCCGCACATAGAACACGCCATCGGTGCAGCGGGCAGTGCGGTATGCCGCCGCGCAGGAAAACAGATTGCCAAAGTGCAAAAAGCCTGTTGGGCTGGGCGAAAAGCGGCTGACTCTGGCGCCCTCTTTCAGCTGCCGGGGCGGGTACTTGGCCTCGTAATCCGCCGGGGTCATGGTAATATGGGGAAAGAGCAGCGCTGCGATTTTTTCATTTTCCGTCATGATTTCACCTACTGTTCCGGCCAACGGGCGATAGCGCCGTTTTGCGCCGGATATAAAATTACAGCCTATTATGACATATAAATAGAAAATAATCAATATAAAAGGCGGGATTTTTCTTGAATTCTCCCGCTTTTTATGGTAAATTAAAATCAAATCTGCACCGGGAGGCAAAAAAGATGGCTGCATTACCCAAGGACCCGTTTATTTTGTTTAGCGTAATCAATACCAAATTGCGGGATTTTTATCCCAGCCTGGACGCTCTGTGTGCAGACTTGCAGGTGGACCGGGCGGCGTTAGAGGCCCAGTTGGCTGCCATCGGCATGACCTATGACCCGTCGCAAAACAAATTTCTGTAAAAAACACTTGCAACCGGGCGCATTTTGTGTTATCCTATTGTAGCAATAAATCGAGGTGTGGCTCAGTTTGGTAGAGCACCACGTTCGGGACGTGGGGGTCGCAAGTTCAAATCTTGTCACCTCGACCAAAAAGGACGGCTTTTTCAGCCGTCCTTTATTTCTTTCTGTTTCCATTTTTGGCTTAGTTAAGCCAAATTTTCGCTTGCGTAAAAAATGAGAGGAAATAAAAAACTTTTGGCGTTGCAGTACTCGTTGCAGTACTTGGTAATGCGAGGTATAGAAAAAGACCGGGCAGCTACTGAGCTACTCGGCCTTTTTTTAAATCAGCATTGTTGAGATTGGAATAATACGGATAATGTCACCGTTTTTGCCTTTAATGCCGACGGAAAGTTGTTTGTAACGCAATCCGTCATCCACTAAAATAGCTTCGATGATCACATAGTCCGTAGTTTCAACCAAATCCTTGGTATCTTCCACAATCATTTTTCATTCCTCCTTTGTTTTTCGTTATACTACAAGGAGGCAGCGCTTGTCAATGCCTTTCACCAAAAGCACAGCACAAAAAAAGCCGGGCAGTTACCTGTCCGGCTAAATTTTTTTCATTTTTTTGCAAATTGTTCTTGACATATCGCATATTATGTGATATACTATAAACAGTGAGAGACGGAAAGCGGATCTCACGAATACTAAGAAAGGATGGTATCTAAGATGACAGATAGACAGTTCAACCAATTCATCGAACTTGTCGTCCAGATCTTGAAAAAATGCAAGAGCCTGGACGACGCCATCAGTATTTTAGAAGCTCTGCGCTTCTAAAGAAACAAGTAGATGGCGGGCGGCAACCCGCCATCTACGACCAGTATACCACAGAAACTCACTAATTACAACAACAAAGGAGAAAGTTATGAAAAACTATAAGGATTTTGCAAAAAAGTATATCGGCGCGAGCGACATTGCCTCTTTAACTGTACGCAGCGGCAGCACTGTGGCCGCTCTCGACTTTGGCCAAGACAACGAATATCAGGCGTATATCGTAGAAGGCGACACGGCAATCCCTGACCATTACCACCTCGTTCTTGACCTGGAGCATTGGATCAACATATATGATGACCGTGAGCTGGCTTTCAGCGCTTCTGCGGATCATATCCGTGTTTACCGCGCTGGAGAAATGGGCTGCATTATTCAGCTGGACGGCAATGCCGATGTAAAAAAACTTGTGACCGTTGACGAACTGCTGTTCAAACTGGAACAAGCTGCAAACAAATAAAGCACCAACAGGTGCTATGTCATTAGGAGGATAACATGGCAATTCTGAACGACATGGGGCAGCAGGTGTCCTTTGAATGTACTGACCTGATCGAGGATGTGCGGGAGGATATTCAGCGCATGCGCCGCACCAAAAAGGTAAGCGTAGCTTGCAGGGTCAAGGCCGGGGTCAAGATTGTGTTTGACTACGCCCTTGATAAGGACGAGGAAAAACGCATTCAACTGGCAGACGACGAATGGATGGAAGCAATGACCTTGGGACAGCTCCTTGCTTATGCGATCCGTCAAAACCGTTTGACTGTGTCTCCTGGTTCTTTTGATAGCGTCAGTGAACTATTTGACGCCAGCGGTATGCCGATGAGTAGTTTTGGCAGTTTCTTTGGCGTGCCGCCGCGCACTATGCAGGCTTGGATTTATGGTGATAATCCTTGTCCGCAGTATGTCATTGATTTAATGGCTTACAAATTGGAACACGAAAACAAAATTTAATAGCAAAGACCCGGTGGGATCACTCCCTGCCGGGTCTCTTTTCTTATGTCTTATGCTTTGACTACAAGTGCCGGATCTGCGGCAATATAGCCACCGTCCACCAATTCGTAGAACGGCGTGGCCGTGCTTCTGTCAACAGCCCTTGCCATTAGCACATCGCCGGTCTGCACCAGCCGGAGCACATCTTCATCGCCTAAAATCGGGCGGCTGTGGACCCTGACGGATCCTTGGAACACCACCTTGATCTTGAATGTCTTGTCCTTTTTGGCCGCCTTTGTGGCGGGTTTCTTCGCTTCTGCCATTTTTGTCTCCTTTACTTAACAAATTTCTTGTTTCCGTCCTTTTCCCAAACACACAGCCAGCCGGAGGGGCAGCGCGCCCACAGGTTGCCGGTGGAGAGCAGCTTTGTCTCCAGCACGGTGATGGTGGTGCCTGCCCGAAACATAGCGTCTGCTTTTGACTTGCTACTGGTAGCGTGTCGCCGGCCGTCCGTGGTCAGATCCTTAACCTTTTTTCTGCCGGTCGCTGCACCTGCGCCCTTGTAAATACCACGCACTGCTGTGGTTGTATATGTACCCGGCTTTACGGTAGGCGCCTTGGGTGCTGCTTTACGGTAGTTCACATCGCTTGCCGCGTAAACCGTCTTGGCACTCTTGGCATTTGTAAACAACCAAATGCCGCTGATGTCTGAAGCCAACGCTCCGGGCTGTACATACACTTCCCTGGCGTTCTTGACCTTAGTGTACTTCCGGCGGTTTGCTGTCATGGTGAACTTGCCATCATACCAGTACGGATCCAGCACGATCAGGTTACCGGATTTGTCCAGGCCGCCAATATAGATATAGTGGCCGCCATTACTGAACAGCTTCTTGCCGCCACCGCTGACGCATACAATAGCTTTGCCACCGGCTTTCAGGTGGTTCTTCAGGTCGGCAACGGTCTTTGCCCGCTTGCTCACAATGGAGTAGTGCTTTTCAAGGTAAGCTGCCACCTTATCCATGTTGGTTCCATCTGCGGACCGAGCACCCATCAGTAAGCATTTCTGCGTCCAGGCTACCGTGTCTAAGCTGGTAAAGCCGAAGTTATGGAGCACCATAAGGCTGGCGCACACCCCGCAGCCGCTGGTATAGATACAGCCGCCGGTTCCGTACTTATAGGGATGAGCCTTGCTGGGGTATCTGATAGATTTGCACTTTTCGGTGGTCTGTCTGCAATAGTACAGTTTACTCATGACTTACCGCCTCGCTCTCTGCCGTCTCCGTCCGTTCCAGCGCCAGGGTTTCATCCGCTTTCAGGGCGGCTTTGGTAAAACTGTTGTTCTTCCACCAGGCAGCCAGGGAAGCTACTACTGCCACCACCGTTGACACGGCGGTGTACACCTCATCGTCCGAAAAGGGCAAAGGGTTCTTTCCAAAGGCGTTCAAGAGTACATTCAGCAGAGATACCGCCAGCACGACGGTCCTTGCAATGGTTCCTGCGGTTACTTTCATTTTTTAGTCCTCCTTTTGTTGCGGCTCCTCCGGGAGCGCGATAATCTCATTATAAAATTTGGTCATCATACCATTGCCGCCCAGCGCATGGTAGGCGTCATAGACCTTGACCATAGCTTCTTTTGCATAGAGGGGGCAGTAGTGCCGCTCGGTATGCTTTTCGTGCTGCCGTATGATCTCGGCACGCAATATGGACTGCAAGCCGTTTTCGATCGCTATGTACCGGGCTGTGGTGACTTCGTCCATTGCTTTCTTGCTCTTTTTCTTTGCAATCAATGAAGCAATCACAGCGGACACGGCGCTGCCAACTATCGTTGACACGGCAGCAGTCAGGGCGGCGGTGAGAAATGCGTTATACATCGGTCTCACCCCCTTGCAGGGCGTTGATCTCTGCCCGATATGCAGCCCGCTGCCGGCGGATCGGTGCGTACTCTTCCTCAGATAAAGCACCGTCTGTAAATTTCAAACACAGGTAGTCGGTCTCCGCCAACTCGGCTTTTAGAAATGCAATTCGGCTTTCTGTTTCAATGCTCATTTTGCCACCCCCAATATCTCTATAATCGTTCCGGCGCCAATAGTCTTGCCGTTTGTTGGGAATGACAATGCTTTGATTGCTCCATGTTTTTCAACATCCCTAAAGATGTTGAATGTAATGCCGCTTGCGTTCCATATCGTCTGTCCAGTCATTGCATTGGCCGCATTGAAGTTGCTCGCGATGTTACTCTTATTCGCTTGAACCCGCACCATGTCTTCTGCGATCTCTACCTCAGCAACGGCGAAGGAGCCCTTGGTCGTGGCCGTTTCAAAACGAAATGCATTAGGTAACATACACTTTGAAGTGTACGAGTTGATGTACACAGTATTGTCACCAGCGGCGGAGTTGGCCGCGCTCCCAGCCACAGCCATACGCAGCCTGATCTTTCGGCATGGCTTGGTGAGGTTCCACTGTTGGTTCGCTGTTGTATCAGCGTCAAAAGTCTTGGTGAACACGGTCTCCCATGTTTCACCTGCGCCTGCCAGCTCCTCTTTCACCTCAGCAAGGCCCGTCGTGGCGTCTGTGATCTCCTTGGCCAGGGCGTCAGTCAGAAGCCCTTTTCCAATGATACTATCGGAGAAGTGCCAGGCTTTGAGCGCCTTGCTGCCGATCTTCGGTGTTGTCACCGCGCCGTCCTTGATGTTATCTTGCTCCACGGCGCCGTAGCCAATTTTGGCGCTCGTGATTGCCCTGTCTGCTATTTTTGCGCTCGTAATTGAATTCAGGCCGATGTTCCCAAGCGCCGCACCCTCTGCCAGGTGCTTTGCCTGCACGGTTCCGTCACCTACATTTGACAGCACCGCCATATACTTCCAGGTGGCTTTGTCCGCCGTACCGGTGGTCGTGCATTGGTACACCGTGCCGGTACTCAGGTTGAGATACAGGTCGCCGATGAATGCTGAGCTGATCCCGGAAGCCGGGTAGGTGCTTTCACTGCCCGCTGCACCATCAATGGCGGTGCCGGTGTGCCATTTGTTAAGAAGCACATCATCTGCGGATAGATCCGCGCCCGCTGCCGTGGACAGATTCCACTCTTCAACTGTCACATTCAGCATGGTGCTGTCGTTATAGTTGATGAATGAGGTGTCTGGTTTGCCGATGTATGCCAGCTTGACGATATCGCCCTCGCTGACAGCTGTAACGATCGGGCCGGTGATATAGGTCTCATACTTGCCGGATCTGGTGCATATACACCGCTCAATGCGTGTTGCCGTGCCGTCGGCCTTGACAATGTACAAGTCCATTTCGCACTGTGTCAGTGCAGTGGACTCATACATATACGCTTGCCCGGTGACCCGCACTTTGCTTACGCCTTTGCCTATTTTTACGCCGCCGTCAGCCAGCGTGAGCGCTGTGCCGTATTGGCGTGCCGCCGATGTAAGACTTAGATACACCGGCGCCTCGTATGTTCCCTCGGCTGTCGGTTTGAATTTGGCAGCAAGGACCGCCTGGATATGTGTGGTTTGCGCCTGCTTTTGCAACCGTCCATTGACAAGCGCTACAGCCGCCTTGAGCGTTGCTACATCTTCGGCCGCCGGCACTTGGGACAGCTTGGACAGTGCGTCCCGGAGGGCGGACCAGTCGTCGCTTTGTTCCATATCGGCAGTGTTCTGGGTGCCGTGCACTTTAACAGCAAATTTTGCCGTTGTAATGACCTTGCCGTCCGTAGTGGACAGCAGGATTTCGACTTGGTTCGTTCCCATGATTAGCATACTGCTTTTCATGGTCAGCTGGACCTTGCCGTCGATCACTTGGGCGGTGATCAATGCTTTTGTACCGTTGGGTCGGATCATGACCGCCCTGGCTTCTGCGTCTGCCGGTAGCGCATACAGAGCACCGTTGTCCAAAAAATTGATCAGAATAATGCGCCCGGCGTCGTCTTCGGCTTTGGCACTCACGGTCACATAGCGGTTGGCGCCGTTGATGTCAATGAATATTTCCTGCAGTGTTGTCATTCGATATCATCCTCCGTTTCGGTATAGGCTTTGATCAGTTCAAGTGTGTTGTCGGCTGTCATACTGTCTCTGTTCAGTTGGTGAATGCCCTGCATGGCCTTATAGCTTCGTTGGGTCACTCTGCGGTAATAGTTGCGCTTAAACGACCCAATCTCACAACCGGTCAATTCGTGCTTTAGGCAGTCATATGTCAGTTTGATCACTCTTGCTTTGACTGACAGGCCCAACTTATTCAGAGCGATGGTAACGGTGTCGCCGAGTTCTATGTGTTCCAGTTCTTGGAACATTTGGTACGCTGGATCCTTTCGTAGATCCAGATAGTCAACGGCCACATTGATCTTTGGCTCGTCTATTCTATCCACCGAGAACTCCAGGGCGGCTAACCTCCGGATCTCCTTGATCACATCTGCAATGTCCGTAAACTCTGCGTCGTTGTTTGTCAAGCGTCGGAACGAGTGCTTAAAAGGGTTCATGCCACTGCCCGGCCGTCTTACTAAGTTAAACCATATTTTGGTTACCCCTTTAGGTACCGTGAAACTGTAAGCAAAGCTATTTTTCCAGTCGCTTGTCGCAGATGGTGCCGGTTGCGTCATCCACTGATCTCCGTCTTTATACGCGAAGTAAAAAGGGCAATCGGTGCGAAACCGCGATGTCAATCTGTATCTGCTGTTTGGTGACACTGCCGCCATTCCGTAGAAGCTGTGGTTTTCTTTTACTCGTGTCACTTTTTTATTGATAAACTCCAGACGCCCATGTCCTACGGAGAACGCCTGCGGCGTATATTTTGGAGTTACATAATACGACTTAATGGCAATATGAGGGTAGCTAAACTCCTTTTCCTTTTCGCTTACAACCAAGTCGTCATTGTATATGCCCTCTGTCGTAGTGGGAAGAATACTTGTGACCACATCGTTGGTGTTGACCGTGAATTCCACTCCAGAAGCATTGACTCCATCTCTAAGAACAAGTCCTCGGTCTTTTCCCAACTGCTTCATAATCTGAATGTTAAAATTATCCGGTAGCCATTCGGCTGACCATTTTCGGATCACGCTTTCATCGTCCCCAAGCAATGCGTCGTATGCACTCTTTGCGTTTGAGTAATAGCAGGAAAACGACTTGAATGTGTCGAGACCGGTTACATTTGGCCTGAAATCGGACTGGCTCAGCACTGTGTCGGCAAAACCGTAGCAGTTGGACTGATAATCCCCGCATTCTCCTGGCAGCGTCCGCTTCAAGTCGAATATAATATGCTGCGCTGAAGCTTTGACTTTGGTGTCAGAAGTAACGACTTGCCATATTCTGAACGCCTGGCGTTCCGCCCAGGGCGTGTCCACCACCAACACATTTTCTTCTGCAATGTACTTCCACCGGCCCAGTGTGTCTACCGGGTGTTCCATCTCCACCACTATGGCGCCGCCCAGCTCAATGCTGACGGTGCAGGAATAAGGCGTCAGTGCCATATCGCCATTGTGTTTCAGTGCCGCTTTTCCTGTGAAATTCTGCTTAGAATATACTTCGATCATAGGCGCCTCCAGTTGGGCACATACTCCAGTGTTGCAGGGTTCTTCGTTCCGCCGAATTTAATCGTATTTGTGCCCTTAACCAACACCAGGCCGTCCAAGTCTCCGGTGGCATTGCCGTTGACGATTTTGTAATCGCCTGTGTAGACCATGCGCCTTTCCACATCTATAATGGTGGTTGGCGTTGTGATCTGTACGGTCACTGCATTACCGTTGACTGTGATCGTTGCCGTATTGCCTTTTGGGTATTTGGTCATTACATAAAAGACCGGGTACGCTGTCTCATACTGGTTGTTTACGACCTCCGGGCACGGCACTCTTGTGCCACCGCGCACCAGGTACTGGTACGCCGTGCAGGTGAATGTGACCGTGAACTGCGCCAGCCGCCGATATATGCGGGTGAACTCGGAAGTTTCCACCTTTCGTACCCGGAGGTAATACTCCGGGTCGTCATTTTTTATCAACCGACTGGGGCCGGTCGGGTGGAATAGCCAGTCTTTGATCTCGCGCACCCTCTCGTCCCATTCTGTGCCGTCCGGTACCAGGAAGTTGCAGGAATAAGGCACCTGTATGTCTTCATAGGTGCCCTGGTCCAGATAGTAACTGCCATCCATTGCCGCTACATTTGTTTCTTCGATCTTCTTAACTGCTGCCGGCATATTGGGTCGCTGGGTCGCCTTAACCCCCAGTTCGGAGGCGTTTTTGCCTCCGAAAGTAAAGTCAAACTTATCCATCTGTATCTAACCCCTTTGCCATTTCATAGTTCCGCTGGTCCTTGGTGACCTCGTCCGTGACTTGCTGCACGACCTTGCTGCCGATCTCCTTACCGTCCAGGTAAGTATGTACGATCACTGTCGGACGAACACAGGCGATCAGCCGCTGGAGCTGGTTGTCCAGCATTTTACTTAGTGCGGTATAGAACGGACTCAACGGCAGAATTGCTTCCCCGCCGGTGCTTGGTTCACCGCCTGCCAGCAGTGTGCCGCCGTATGCGCCAAAGATCTGTCGCCCGCGCATAATGGCGCCGCCGGCGTACCAGTCGATATTCAGCTTGGGTACAGATGGTGGATCCAGGCTGAAGCCGCCGGTAATACTAAAGTGCGGTAGCTTGATGTTCGGGAATTTCAATTTTAGCTTATTAAAGAAGCCACGAATGGCTGTCAAGCCTTTGCTCACAATGTTTTTCGCATTGTTAATACTGTTTGATATGCTGTCTTTGATCCCGCCAAAAATTCGCGATACCAGGTTTTTAATCCAGTTCAGCGGTACGCTGATTATATTCTTGAGCGCATTGAATACCGTCGATACAACCGTCCTGATGGTGTTGACTACTGTGGTAATTACGGTCTTGATCACATTCCAGGCCGTGGTGATGATCTTTTTCCAGATATTCACATAGGTTGTAATCACTACACGGATTGCCAAGAATACGGTTGAGATCACTTTTTTGATAATGTTAACTGCTGTCGTAACGACGGTGCGTATGATTTTCCAGGCCGTTGTGATGATCGTTTTCCAGATATTCACATAGGTTGTAATCACTACACGGATTGCCAAAAATACGGTTGAGATCACTTTTTTTATGATATTGACTGCTGTTACAACGACGGTGCGGATTATGGTCCAGGCTGTTGTGATGACCGTTTTCCAGATATTCACATAAGTGGTGATAATCACGCGGATTACCAGGAAAGCGGTTGCTATTATGGTTTTGATGATGTTTACACCGGTCATAAATGCGCTTTTTAGCCAGTTCCAAAAGGTCGTAAAGGCATTTTTGAGCCAGTTCTTGGCCGTCGTGAATATTGCCTTGGCTTTGTTCCACACATTTTCCAGCGCCGGTTTGATTTTGTCCCAATTCTTGATGATCAGCACGATACCGGCTACTACAGCAGCCACAACGGCGGCAATAATCACGCCTTTAAGGCCAAGCGTCGAAAATACACCTGTGATAGCCTTACCTATCTTCCCGGCGCCGCTGGAGATCTTGCTGACCAGTCCAAGGCCGGACACGGCGCTCTTGATTTTTGCAACACCCTCAAGGGTGTTGCCGACAACACTTATCAACTTCCCGCCTGCAAGCAGCAGAGGACCGATAGCCGCCACCACTAATGCGATCACAGCAATCGTTTTCTGTTGTCCATCGCTTAATCCGTTGAATTTATCCGTTGCGTTCGCAATGGCTTGCGTGATGGAGCGGATCTCCGGTGTGAACTGTGAGGCCAAGTTGATCCCGGCAGACTCAAATGCGCCGCTCATGTTTTCTACATCGCCGGCCAGGTTGTCCAGCATATTGTCCGCCATATCCTGTGCTGCGCCGTCTGCGTTCTTAAAACTGTTCGTCATTTTGGTAAGAGCGCCGGACCCTCGATCAATCAACGCCTGCATACCTGATAAGGCATTTTTGCCATACAGCGTAACAATGGCATTTTCTTTCTGCTCTTGGGTCATACCCTTAAATTTGGACTGTAGTTGCGCGACCTGCTCACTCAGCGGAACCATATTCCCTTTTGCATCGAAGAAATCCACACCCAATTCCTTCATTTTTGCGCTCATTGCTTTGGTTGGCGCCGCCAGTCGGGATAATGCGCCTCGCAGCGATGTACCGGCCTGGCTCCCCTTGATACCTTGGTCGGACATAATGCCAATAGCAGCTGCTGTTTCTTCAAGAGAAATACCTAACGAAGAGGCGATGGGTGCGGCATACTTCATTGCCTCGCCCATGTCTGCCACCTCCGCGTTGGTGTCTGCCGCCGCCTTGGCAAACGCGTCAGCCACATGTACAGACGCACTGGCGTCCAAATTAAAAGACCGCATGGTGGTTGCCATTACTTCGGCCGCATTGGCTACATCACCGCCGGACACAGCCGCCAGGTTCAATACTCCGGGAATACCTGCCATGATCTCCTTGGCGTTATATCCAGCCGTTGCAAAGTTCTCCATACCGGCTGCGGACTCAGAAGCGGAAAACACCGTGTCGGCACCCAGCTGTATGGCTTGCTTGCGCAGCTTCTCGAATTCATCGTCGGTTGCACCGGCAATCACCTTAACGCGGGACATCTCGCTGTCGAAGTCCGAAGCGGTCTTGACGGAAGCAACGCCCACACCTGTGACGGCGGCGGTAATGCCCATCATTTTCTTGCCCGCTGCCGATACCTTATCTCCGGCGGTTTTCATTTTGTCGCCATATTCTTTCAGCTTGGCGGAGGAAAGCTCTTTGTTGGCTGCTTTCAGCTTCAGCTTCATGCTTTCCAATTCCTTGGAGAACAGCGTGCCTTGGTTCTTGGCTTTAGCCAGCTTATTGGCATTGCTCTGTAGCTTGCTTTCATTCTCAGCCAGGGCCTTTTCGGCCGCTTTGACTTCTTTCTGCAAGGCTTTGGTTTCCTTGCTGTTCTTGCCTGTTGCCTCGGCCGATTTGTCATAGGCGGTTTTGGTCTGATTGAGCTTGTTTTGCAGTTCTGAGTGCTGCTGCCACAGCTTCTTGTCTTCAGCCGTCAGTTCGGCTACCCGCTTGCTGTTGGCGGAGATCTTCTCCTCCTGGGCTTTGATCTTTTCTGTGAGCATTTGTACCCGGGCGCCGACCTCCTGGTGAGACTGACCCATCAGTTTAGCCTTTTGGGCGGCTAAGGAGTACTCCTGCTGTAGTTGCCGCATTTGGGCGTTTGCCTGCTTCATAACAGCTGTATAGCTGCTGGCGCTGGCCGTCAGTCGTATTGACGCTACTGCCATTGTCGTCCTCCTTTCTATCGCTCATCTGCGTGTTCCAGTTTATACTTGATCAAAGAGAGTATGGCAAACACATCACCGGTAAGGGCGTATTGCAGATCGCAGCGCAGGCATTGGGTTGCCACATCCAGCAGGCTGTTGATTACTTCCAGCTGAGCGCTCCAGTAGTCTTGTTCGTCCTCTTCGTCTGTGTAGCCGTTCTCTTTGTCGTATTCATCGAATAGACTTTTTACTCGTTCCACCTGTTCTTCCGGACTCAGCCGGTTGATGGCTTCCGTGATCCGCTGTGCCAAGAAGTGGGCGGTGTTGCCCGCCACCAGCACTTCCTCTATGTCGGCTTTCAGTACATAGCCCGCTACTGTTGGCAGTACGGCTTGTACAAGGCGGATCGTTGCTTGCAGTCCCGGTGGTTCATCCGTACCGACGGCACGCATATAGGTGCAGTACCGCCGGTAGAACTCCAGGGACGCCGTGGAACGGTAGATTGTTCCATGGCAACTGACCGTTATGTCCGGGATCAGCTGCCAGTCTTGAAATTTGCCGTCATGGCGTCGATTTTCTGTTCAATCCGTTGGGCCAGATTGAGATCCACTGCCATGTAGGCCACGATTACATCGGCCACATCGGTGTCGCTTTCTGCCAGCTCTTCGGGTGTGAACTGTTCACCGAAAGCGATCGACAAAGCGTTGATGATGGCGGTGTAGGTCGGAGCGTCGATAGCGTCCTCCTCCAGGTTGACCGCTTCGCACGCCTGTTTGTAGCGCAGGTATGTAGCCGTGCCCATGTGGTTGATCGTGTAAGTCTTGCCGTTAAGCTCCAGCTGTGCAGCCGGAGCTTTTTCCAAAATTGCGTCCATATTGTACTCCTTTAACCGCCGACGGCTGCTGTGCTTGTCGGCCACTCTTGAACCTTGGAGAACCAGTCGGCAATAGCACCGGCGGCGTCCTTGTCTTCTGTCAGCAGATTGCTTTCGTCTACGGAGCAGCTAAATTTGCCATCGTGCTTACGCGCATAGCAGGACAGTTTTACCGTGTCGGTCTGTGTAGACACCTTGTCCGCCTTGGTCTCGTTCGTCTCCTCCATACCCTCGCTGGCGGTGCCACAATAATACCAAACGAACTCGTATTTGTTGTTTAGGCGCTTGACGCGATAGCCAATTGCGATCTCGTTCGGCTTGTCGTCTTCACCTTTCACAAGAAATCCCTTTTCATACAGATGGCCAAAAAGCGTAGCCTTTTCTGCCGGGGTCAGGGCGTTTACATCCAGTTCGATCTCCGTACCCTCGTAGTTTGTCGCTGTTTCTTCAACCGCGTCATCGGAATACAGCTTCTCGCTTGAGAACTTGTCACTCACTTTTGCGCTGATTGCTCTTGCCAGCTTGGTCGGAGTGCCGGCGGTGTAGCCGGTTGCGTCGTTTTTGGTGACAAGCGCCACATAGATGTCTTTCAGACCTACCCGGCGGCTGTGTACATTTCTTTCCTCGCTCATTTACTTATCCTTTCTCCGCCTGATTGACGGCATTGTTCTTTTCAACTGTCAGTGAGAAGCGCAGCTGTTTGACATATAGCTCCGTGTCGTCCTCGTAAGCGTTGTTGCTCTCCAGGAAGTCAAAGCCATAGGCTTTCATCAGAGCCAGCACTTCAGCGGCCAGCGCTACCTCGTCCACCAGGCTCCAAATATTCACCTGAACCGTAGCTGTCTCGCTCTCGCTGTCATCGTCGCTGTGGTCATCCTCCGCATAGCTAAGCGGCCATAGAGAGATATGCGTATCTGTAATGTCCGGGTCATACCACCCCTCACGGACCGGAATACCCCGGCCTGAGATCTGCAACAGTGCAATACTGGCTTCATTGATCACATCTAACATATCTGTCTCCTTAATCGCCTAAATACTTGTTTGCGTATGACTGTAGCGTCGTTTCAGCAATGCGGCGGTACATGCCCTCGCACTGCTTGTTTGTTTTGTTAATGAATTCTCGGGGGCGCATTTTTGAGGTGCCCCATTCCACGAACTTCATATAAAACTGCGAGCTGTTGTCGCTGAGCTTCCAGCCTACCTCTGCGTTTGAGCGGCCGTCTGTGTCTGTCCTTGTGTTTGACACAGGGATCACATCAGCGGCGTGGGCAGGTGAGTATTGCACAAACCTGTGGCCGAGATACCGACCGGTTTTGCTGTGGTCCCTCGACCTGGGCACATTCCGCTTCATTGTCCTGTGTGTTTCCAGCTTGGACAGATTGATGATGTGGCGGGTGCATTGTCCCACCACATCTAAAGAGCTTACCTCTTGCAGGTTCTTGATCAGCTGCTCCATACCTTGGAACTCCATGTTGACTATCATGAGATCACCCCTTATGTGGTACGCTCGCACTTTAGCGTAACGGACTCACGACTGCCTCTTGAATAGTCGATATGGTAGATCCGATAGCGTGCGCCGGTGGCTACCTCTTCCACGAAGTAGTCCTTGGCGTGCCCTCGCATATCTTCCAGGGCCTTGCAGTAACGCAGTTTGAACGCCAGCACTTCGTGCAGCTTGGCAGCCATTGCCTGGTACAGTTCCTCGCCGTACAGATCGGCCGGCGTTGCCCACACATTCATATAGTGTGGGGCGCCTGCCTTATCTTCGATCTGTCGGCCGCCTGTGGTGGAAAAAACACGCTTGCGAATATTGATTTTAATTTCCATCACTGGCACCTCCGTAGATCTCACTGTACAGGAATGTGGACGCGTGACCGCTGAGAAGCTGCGTGTTTGTGCCGTACTTCTCCCTGTGGTCGTACAAATCCTTAACGGACATCAACAGCAACAGATTTTGGCGTGCGGTCGGTGCGGCTGCGTTATAGCCGGGGATCAATTCACCAAGCGTTGCCGCCGTGGCGTCAATCATCAACTGGATCAGGTCGTCATCGTCCGCATAGTCCACCCGCAGGTAGCTTTTAACCGTGTTCAGTTCCATTGCTTACCTCCGTTCTTTTGCAGTTGACTGCAAATTAGCCCGCTGCTGCTTTCAAGAAGCCCTTGGCCATGGCCGCGCCGTCAACCACCTGTACATCGAAGCGGTCGCGCACCTTGCAGCCCATCTCGTCAGAGGACCAGTACACATTGGGGTTGGCCTCAATGGTCATCTTCTCACGATCAAACAGGGTTACTGCCTCGTGCCCATCGCCCATATAGATGGGTGCGCCCTTAGAAGCGTCGGACTTGAGAGCCTTGTTGGACAGAACGGTAACAGGATAGGCACCAAAGAGCAGTCTGCTGGTCTTGTCCATCGGGTTCGGCTGCAGAATGTAGCGGCCGTCCTTGTCTTTCAGCTTGTCCATGAAGTTAAAGCCGTCCTGGTTGGTGAACACCTCAGCACTTAGTGCGACTTCGGGATCCAGGGTCACATTGAATACATCTTTCAAACCGTCCACATCGGAAATGTTTGCCGGACTTTCGCCCGCTGCGGTATCAAATGCGGCCAGGATCTTGGCGTTGCGGGTCGCGGTGCTTTTCTTGGCACAGTATTTGGTCAAGAATGCCAGCAGATTTTCGGCGGTGTCGGCCAGCAGTTCGCTGGTCAGCTTCATAATGCCGCCGTACTTCTTGATGGTGTAATCCACGGCTTGCAGCGTGGGCGTGTCTGCTTCGGTAAAGGCAGCTGCCTCATCTACTGCGGCCCACGCGGTGCTGGCGGCGTCCTTTTCAATCACGCGGCGGCCTTTGTTGACCGTTGTGTTCTCCACATTCACATGGTCCTCCAGCGCAATCATGCTGCGCTTCAGCTCCTTGATGGCGGTCTGCAAGTCCTGCGGAACAGTCAGTCCACCGTCGGCGTCTGTGCCCTCAGCCATTTTGTTCACGATCTGCTTTTCCTGATCGGACAGGTAGTCCTCAGGGGTGCCGCCCTTGCGCTTGACGGCAAACTGTGCCTTGATCAGTGCGGCAAAAGCGCTTCTGCACTGCTTCGGCGTAAATTCCTGCTGATCAATGACCTGGTGCGGCTCGGCACCGGCATTGGTCTGCTTGGCGTCCATTACATCGGCCAGCAGATCAAACTTCTGCTGCAACTTTTGCAATTCATCTTTTGCGGTCTGGGCCTCGGTCAGCTTGCCGGCTTCGGCCAGGTCCTGCACTTCCTGCTTCTTCGCGTTAATGCTGTCCAGCAGGGCTCTGAGCTTTTTGTTCATGTTTTTTCCTCCTAAAAATTTTTTATTTTGTTCCGTAAAGGTATAAATCCGCCAGGATTTTGTCCTTTTTGGCGTCTTTGTCGGTGTCTGTGTTGACACCGGGCGGCAGGCGTGTGTACCTGTCGTAGAATGTGCTTGCACAGGCAACCATCGGCTCTGTGTTCTCCACCTCGAAGTTAAACACTTCGGCGATATTCTGTGAAGTTAGCCAGGTTTCGGCTGTCATAAGGTTGGCAAGCGCTTCTCTGTCCACTTTATCGGACATTTTTGTGCTGTACAGTTCCAGAATGCAGTCCTTTGCAATGTTCAGCTGCTCAATTACCGCCGCAAAGTCAGAAGCATTGCCCCAACAGCCCGTCATCGGGTCGTGGATCATCACCTGGGCACCTGTGCGAATGACCACCCGGTCGCAGGCACACAGAATGACGGAGGCAATGCTGGCGGCAATACCGTCCACATATCCGACGGTCTCTCCTGCGTGTGCTTTGATGATATTGGCAATGGCGATCCCGGCGAACACATCGCCGCCGCCGGAGTTGAAGTGAATTTCAACCGGCTTGTCCGGCTCAATCTGGTTGAAGAAGTCAGCGACTTGCTGGGGGCATTTGTCATTGGCATATTCGCCGCCATATCCGCTGTAGTCGTACATACAGATGTCGCCATAGAAGTTCAGCACAGCTCTGTCCGCCTCATCATAGAGGGCACAATAGCCGACCTTTTCCAGCTGATTGCTCACACGGTTAAAGCGCTCAAAATTCAATACCTTGTTCATACGATCCTCCTTTCCGTCAGTCTGTGTTGTTGGCGCCGTACTGGTCACCAACTCTATCAAGCGGAATGTATGTTCCGTTGACAATGGGGTTGTCTCCGCCCTGTACCGGCGGATTGTCTTCCAGCTCTCTGCACTCATTGATGGTAGCAATGCCCTTGTCCACCTTCTGTGCAAAGATCTCTGTCTGTGTTTTGCTATCGGTCCGCAGTAGCACCTTGTCGTTAAACTTGTAGTAGAAGCCCGCTGCCCGCTGCGGATCTGTCAGGCATTTATAGTTCAGTTCCTGCTCGATTTGCGAGATGGGGAACAGCATTGTCTCTGTCAGGAACGCCAACTGCTGTTGTTCGCTGTTTGCGTAGCTGCTTTTGGAGTAGTCATTGATCTGCGTGGGCTTGATCCCAAACGCTGCCGCGAGCTGCAAGGCGCCATACTGTTTCAGTTCCAGAAACTGGGCGTCGGACAACTTAAAGTCAATCGGTTCAAGTTTGAAACCCGGCGGTACCGGGATAATGCGTCCGGCGTTGCTGGCACCTGCGCCGAATTCTTCAAACTGCGCAATCATTTTTCTTTTGGCGCCCTCGCTTAACTCGCCTGTGTAATTCAGCACGGCCTTTCCTGTCATACCGTTCTTGAACAGCTTGTTTTGGTATTCCTGTGCAGCAATTTGGCCGTCTACGGTGGACCGCAGCAGTTCCAATACAGACGCCCCTCGGTACCCATCGAATGTAAAGAAGTTTTTGAAATGCAGCACGGTGTCCGGGTCGAAGATATAGCTGTGCCCGGTATAGCGGTCTTGGTACCAGTAGTACAGGCCACCACCGTCCGTCCCGAAGATACCGGCGTCGTCCACAAGCAGATTGACCTGATTAGATGGCATGATCCACAGACCTTTGGCCTTGACAGATCCGCCATACTTCTGCCTGGTGAAATCTTGCTGCACCCACACATAGGCGTTGCCATAGTGGTCCAGGTTCGCCGACACGCTGCTCCAGAATGTGGCCGGGGTCATATATGGGTTGGGCCGCTCTGTCAATAGCACCGCCATATCGTCCTTTTTGGCCGTTTCGATCTTGCCCTCAGACTTTTGATAAAACTTCAAAGGCATTGACCCCAAAGTCTCTGCCTTTTTCTTTAGGCAAATGTAATAGGTCACATCGTTTTGTGGCCGCTTCCCGGTTGTTTGAATGCCCAGAAACTCCATCAGGCTTTCGTCCCCCGGCGAAGTGCTTGGCTGTACAAAGGCGTTTCGTACTGCCGTTGCGTTTTTTAGCAGATTATCAAAAAATGGCATTTTATTTCGCTCCCATCAGTGAAAGATATTCTTCTACCACATCGTCCAAGTTGACTGCCTGCTCCTCCTGCATTGCCATTAGCCAGGCGTCGATCAGCGCGTCTACCGGGTCGATACGGTCCGTCTTGACTTCCTTGTCGATCTTGACCTCACCATAGGAATTGCCCACCGTCTTGGCGGACAGCATTGAGCGGGTCAAAAGGGCGTCGTCGCCGTTATACTCCACATGCCCTGCCTTGATCTCCAGCCGCAGGTCCTCCGTAGGCGTTGACAGCACCCGGTGCGTTTGCGTTACGGACAGGCAGGGTGCGATCTCCTCCAGGTCTGCCAGAAATGCAGAAGCGTTGTGCGGGTCGTAACAGATGACTTGTAGATCCAAGTCATAGTCTGCAATCAGTTGCTTAAGGTAATTGAGAATGTATCGGTAGTCTGTTTTCACACCGCCCATTGTCTCCGTTACCGTAATCAGGCCCTGCTGCACCCACACATCGTATGGAGCGTCGTCCGACTGTATATGTTCTTCCAGCCGCCTGGACGGCATGAAGCTGTGACTGAAAACAAAGTACCGTTTTTCGCCATCCACATAGTATGGGACAACGATACTTAGACTGGTCAGATCGCCTCCGGAGGACAGGTCCAAACCGGCGTAAGCCTTGGAACCAATAAAGTCCTTTAAGGTTCGGTCTGACGCGCCTGCCGTCCATTCTTCGGCGTTGTCAATGTAGTTGTTGCCCGCTGCTTGGATCCAGCAGTTCAGCTGCTTTACAACAAAGTCACGGAGAGTGTCTCCGCCCTCCCGCCTGGCCTCGTTAGCTATGGCGATCATGTTACCCAGCAGATCCGGCCTGTCTCGCAGCAGTGGATTGGACTTTAGCCAGTTGGTTGGCTCGAAATAGTCGTCTCCCTGGTCCATTTCGGCAATAAAAACAAATCGTGTTGGATTATCGAAAGTGCCGTCCAAGATACTGCAACAGGTCTTGTACATCTTGTGGCAAGGATATTTGAGATTGAACCCTGCTGTTGTGATAACGCTGATCAGGCAGGATGGCATAAACTTTGTGCCGCCCTCCAGCAGCTTATAAACCTGGTTGTTCTTATGGGCGTGGTATTCGTCCACGATCCCCAGGTACGGCCGGAAACCGTCTATTCGCTTGGTGTCACCGGACAGAGCGCGTATGCGGCTGCCGGTCAGCTTACAGTCAATGGTTGAGTTGTGTTCGTGCACATTGAACAGTGCCTCCAGGTCGTGGTCGCTGCGGATGAACTTCACCACTTCGTTGAATACGATCTTGGCCTGGTCTGTTTTGGTGGCTGCGCAGTAGATCTGTGCATATTTGTATTTTGTAAAGTTGCCATAAAATGTGGCCAGGATCCCATTGAGTATGCTTTTGCCTTGCTGCCGTGCCAGTTGGATGTATGAAGTCCGGTACCGGCGGTGGTTGCCGTCTTTTGTTCGCCAACCGTGCAGACTCCCAAGTATAAACGCCTGGAAGTCAGCGCAGACGAACGGCGTCTCTTCGTCACCCTCGGCAATGGTCAGCTTCTCGGCGAAGTTGATCAGGATTTGCGCTTGGCGTGGATCAAAGTAATAGGCGAATGGCGCCAGGTCGCTTTTTTCCAGGTCATCTAAGTGGCGTTGGCAGGCTTGGATTTCTCTTTTCCCGACACCTGCCACTTGCCCGCTGCACACCCGCTTCGCGTAGTCTGTTGTGCGATCAGTCAGCAACATCATCACCGACCAAAAACTTGTTGACCGGCTGCTCTTTTTTCTTTGGCGCCACCAGGCCGAAGCGGGCACTCATTGTTAGGCCAAAGTCGGCTGCGCCCTGCCGGCATTGCTGCCATAATCGGCTGCGGGCAATTTGCAAATTCTCGTAAGTAGAGTTGTATGCCAGCGTAACGGTGCCGTCCGGTCGTTTAACTTCTTTCATCATCTGTGTTTTCGTTAGTTGTTTGGTGACTTCCAAGAAGTCCCGCTCTACCACGACCAGCCGGAACAGCGCCTGACTGTCCAGGTTGCTGACGGTGTTCTCTCCAAGCCGTCGCAGTTCCGCAACGATCTCATCGAAACGCTGTTTGTACTTCCGGGGTGCCCCTTTTGGGTACTCAATATGATCCGCCGGAGCGACCAGCTCCGCTTGCTTGCGCTCTTCGATCTCTGCTTTAGTCAAGTGTTTCTTGCCTTTGGCGATAACGGCGTCTGTTGACTGCCTTTTCCCTGCCATTCCGGTCGCTTCTTTCCGTAATACTTCAAAAATAATCTATCTGTCAGGTCTGTAAGCCTTTGAGCCTCCGTGGGGAGTTTTCTCTGTAAGAAAGAGTGGGCGCGACTATCCCCGGGGTTCCCCAAACTTCCTTTGCACCCCCCTCTGCTCCGCCTCGAACCGCTCCAGCAGCCGCCGCAAAAGCTGCTGCGTTTGCTTTTTTTCAGCGATAGAAGAGTCATACAGCGCCTCAATCTTGTTGTGGTTGGCGTTGGTGAGAGGAAAAAGGTTGCGCTGGTCGCAGCGTTTGCTCCAGTCCTCACTCAATGGCACGATATGGTGGACCATCTCGGCGTATTGAATAGCGCCATCTACATATAGTGCATACAGGTCAAGTCCTCCGGCGTGTTGCAAGCGGAGCGCTCTTGCTTTGCGCCATTCGGCGCTTGTATAGAACGCATACGCTCTCTTATCTCTGCGGGTGGCGTTATATTCCTTATGCCTGTCTGCTGCGTGCTGTGCACACTCCGGACACATCTCCAGTGCCTGGGGAATGATCTTGCCGCAGCGGCACATCTTAAGCAGCGCCATTTCAATGCCCTCCCTTACATTTCATTGTAGTGAATAGTTTATCTGCACACCATACAAGAAAAAAACACGAAAAAAACAAGAAAAAAACAAAGAAATAAGGGGGTGGATACCCACCCCCCTAAGGCTTAGCGCAACGCCTGCACCCCATATAGGTACACGGCCAGCCTCTTGTTAATTTGGTTGATCCAGTTGTGCGGCGTGTTCTCGTGTGTTTCCATCTGCTCGGCTATTTGCTCGTAAGTCTTTCCGTCGATGTATTTAAGGCGGAACGCCACCATCTTCTGATCTTCACCGACCGCCGCATAGTCCTGTGCGATCTGTACCAGCGCTGCGTCTATCTGGCCGAGCAGGCGGCGCGTGTCCTCTTGACCCTCCTGGTCCTCCGGCTGCACCTGCGAGTCTACATAGGCCTGCATGGCTCTGTAGTTGGCCATCAGTGCTTTGGTTTTTTTGACCGCTTCGTTTTTCTTCTTGTGCGCCATTTTTCCCTCCTTTCGCCCAGCGTCTGCTTAGCCGTGATGACCAGCAGACACAGTGCAAACAGTATTGCACCTGCCACCACTGCCGTGGCGGCTAACAGTAGAAAGTGGATCAGTAGGCGAAACAGCAGCACATTAGCCATAGCCAGGTACTCAGCCATTCCGGTCACCGTCCTTGATCTGTTTTGCTTTGCCCACCGTGATCAGCAGTGCCGGTACTGTGCCACCGAAAACGAATTTGAAGCCTTTGATCTGGTGGCGCCACATCGCTGCGCCTCGCATTTGAATAATACCGAACTGAACTTCTGCGGACGGCTCAAACTGGGCAAGGTAGCCTTGCAGGTCTGCCACCTTGAGCGTTTCTGTTCTTTTCTTATTCCACAGGTGCTTTCTAATCGTTTTCATGCTTGTCGCTCCTCATCGTATGCTATTTCCGTACAGTACCTTGCCAGTTCATCATGAAGCGACTGTGGAATTTGCGTTGACAGTTCTATGATCTGTGTTTTTGGCTTACATTTGGTGCACCACTCTTCCATGTTGTCATGGCCCATTCCCATTAGGGCGTATTGGCCGTAAATGGTCATGCGCTGCCAACACACATCGCAGTGGTAACATTGTTCGCAGGTCATTGTTTCACCTCCAAATTTCGTGCAGTCGACTGCAAAACTTGAATAACGGCGGCGGAGAGCTTGGTGCCGGTGGCCGGATCCTTGGCATTGATCTTGCCGATCAGCTCCTGTACCTTTGCGGCGGTTTGTTGCAGCTCGGTGAAGTACACCCGGCAGGCTGCCACATCCGTGTCGGCGCCAGCTGCCTTGGCTTGCCGAACAGCGGCGTCCAGTTTGGTGGCACTGCTGTCCAACTGCCGTTTCAGGTCTGCCTTTTCCTGCTCCAGCTTTTCTACAGCGGCTTTGGCTTTCTTCTCGGCGTCTGCCTTTGCCGTTGCCAACTTAGCTTTGTATTCCTTTGCGGCTTCCTTTTCCGCTTCCTTTCGGATTGCCTCCGGGTCCGGCGCTGCGTCGGCCCGCTGCTGCAATTCTTCCAGCTGGGCGCTGTACTTGGCTTTAACTTCCTGCTCAATGGAAGAACGGAGTGCGTTGGTGTCCACCTGCTCCGGTGCTTCGCTTAATTCGCTCTGTGCCTGCCCAAGGTCAAAGGTCAGCTGTTCTGTCTGCTTTTTGTAGCGTTCAACCTCTGCTTTCAGCTCCCGGACCGTAGCGCTTTCTGCGTCCACATCCTCCAGGAATTCCTCACGCTCATAACTGCTGATTTGAGAGATCAACTCCAGCTTGGTGATCCCCAGGTCGGCGTGGTCGGCCATATACTTCTGACCCAGCTTTTCATAGGCTGATATGTAGGAATAGGCTTGCCGCTGCTTAATGCCGCAGGCTTGCTCGGCGTACTCCTTGAATGTGTCATAGCCCAGCTCCGTGTATAGACCCTCATCCCGCATAGTCTTAAGATCGTGGCACACATCTACCAGTGCTCTGGCCATTACCTGGCCGTTGGCCAGGATCCTGGCGTGGGTGTCGTAGGCTTTCTGTGTGGTGGGCGTTACTTCTTGCATTGTAGTGATTTGGTTATCCATAAGTCCTCCTTAACTGACTGCTTTTGCTTTTCTGTTTGACTTTAGATAGGCAAGCCAGGCTTGCATGAACTCCTGCACATCCGGCGGTGCAGGTCGGTTGTGATCGGCTCTACATTGAATAACGGCGCCGTTTTTGAACTCAACGGTCACATAGGATTGATCCGGGTCCGACTGCTTGCGGACGAAAAGTATATCCGTCTTTCTGTCCAGGTATGGTTCCGTGTAACAGGAGTACACACAGTTGTGCTGGGCGCAGCCCTCTTTTAGCAGATCTTCCGGCCCCTCGGCCGGCCGAATGAACAATCCGCTGCTGGCGTATGTATATTTTCGTTTCAGCTTTGGCAGATCCTTAGCTAACTTCTTTGCCCGCTCGGCTTGCTCTTTTGCTTTCTTTTCGTTGGCTCGGCGTGTCAATTCTTCGGAATACTGCCGGTGCAGATCTCGTAGATTCTGCGGTACGGCTACCTCTTTACGGTTAACATCCAGGCCCAGTCTACTGCACTGGTCCAGATAGTCACTGTAGTCTGTCAGCACATTTGTTGGCGTTCCATATCCCGCTGCCTGCCGGTTTACCCAGTTTATTGCCTTTTGCGGAGATAGGTGCTGCCGCAAAAAATCAAACGCCTTGTAGCATTTCTGCTGACTCCAGCTGTATTGGAAAGTAAGAAAAAAGCGGACATTTTCGTCTGTCATTTTGCAGCCGTATTTTTTCAATGCCTTGGTTGCTTTGAGTGTTGAACAGCAAATGTTGTCTTGCGTTTTTAATTTGCGGTACTCCGGCTTGGTCAGCCGCATAGCCTTGTAAGACACCACTTGCTTGTAGTCCAGACCGGCTGTGTAATTCCACTCCACCTGTTCGGCTACCAGGTCACCGTTGCCCTCTTTTATTAGACGCTCTGTAAGCACCGGGTACCGGCTGTATTGATAAAGTAACCCAAGCAGGTTAACAGGATAGTTTGTTATTGTGCTTCCATAAAGCTGCTGGGCACACTCGTGGTATGCTTCCCATGGAAGATAGCGCAGATTGCTCCTCTCCAGCGCCTCTTCAAAGCCAAGCAGCTTTGCTCCCTCTCCCTCTGTACATTTCCAGCTGTTGTGATCCAGCTTAACCGGCTCCACCGTGCATGGCAGTCGGCGTGTTGGCTTTTGCTTTATGCTTATATACAGCCCTCCACCGTATGTTTGTTCGGCTACAAAGTGCTGGCCGAGATTGAAGTATGCAGCGTACAGCAGTGTGCCCCTTTCCGGCGCGGCTTTATAGTTGCGCGTATAATCCTCATACACTCGAACGAAAGAAAGCAATATACCGCCGTTCCTTGTCCGCTGTGTTACCGCTACCACTGCCGTGTTGACCAACTGACTACGACCACGCCCGGCGTCTTTGACTTGAACTTCGTGCCCGCATACCGGGCAGCATACGGTGTCGTTATGCCGTGCAGAGCGGCAGGCGGCGTGCTTGTCCGTCCATAGTCGCATGTTCTCAATGTCGATCTGCACATCCTTGCCGCAAGCGGTACAATAGCCATACCTGTGACCGCATTCTTTGTGCTTGAAAAAGTACTGCTCTTTGACGAACACCTGCTTGTGTGCAAATGCCAATATCTTTTTCTCCGGCAGTTTCGGGCGGCCGTCCCAGATTTTCTTTGCCTGTTCCTGCGTAAGCGTGTTCAGTTTCTTTCCCATACCGACACCTCACAGCAGATCCAGCAGGTCGATGATCTCCGCCTTGGTCTCTTCGGCAGTAAAGCCGTAATAGCCCGCTGCCCATTCGTACACGGCGTCGTCTGGCACGGCTGCGCAGTTGCCCGCTGCTTGTTTCCGTGCGTTGTTTGTGATGTAAGCCCAGCAGCCTTTCAGGCTCTTTCCCTCAGCCAATACCTTGTCCGCGTTTTCATCATTGACCAGGCAGTGGTCGATGATGTGTGAGCAAAGCAGGCGCACGGTGGCGCTGCCCATCTTCTCCGCCTCCTGGTCAATCTTATCAATGGCTTTTTGAATTTTCTCGGTCATTTCAGCGTTACCTCCTTGATCTGCGCCAGCGCGCAACGCTGGCAGTGCTCGTCCAGTTCCGGCTTGTCCAGGCCGCACCTGTTATTGATACTGCCGTAGATACACACATCTCGGCATATCGTCGCCAAGATCGCAATAGTAGTTTTTTTGTTCTCATTTTTCATTGTTGCGCTCCTCAAAGGCCATACCGGCCACGGTGCCCAGGTCGGTGTTCAGGCACTCCAGCAAGGTCTTGTCGTGCAGGATCTCTGCGGCCATACCAGCTGCGTACTCAGAAGCGGATAACACCGTGCCGGCACTCAGCTGGATGGCTTTCTTGCGCAGCGTCTCGAATTCGTCGTCGGTCGCACCGGTGATCCACTTAACGCGGGACATCTCGCTGTCGAAGTCCGACGCATTCTTAATAGAAGCAGCGGCCACGGTGCCCAGGTTGATCAGATCCCTGCATACAGCTTCTGCTTTGGACCGATCCATTGTGCCGATCACACCCTGCATATACACGGTGTCAGGCAATTCAATATACTTTGCTTTGTCATTTCTGAATGGACAGTTTTTCCATTTACTACCAATTCGTCTTTTTGTAGGTAATGCACCATACATTTTGCACACATCAAAATGTGGACAATCTTTGCAAGTCACTCTATTTTTTCCTCCATTCTCGGCGGGTCGGGCAGTTCTCGCCACGCAAGTACCTTTGCTTTTGTTCCGTTTGAAACTTCGCCGCCCCAAGAGCCGTTGTATTGATAGCCTATTCCGTATGTTTTGAACATTCGATTGTACCCCGCATATCGGAAATATTCGTACCAGCACAGAACATATTTACCGTCCTCTGGCAACCTGTCCTTTACACTGATCCAGCCGTCTGGCTGGTTAAAACTTGTCATTCCTGTGCACATCGTTTTTCCTTTCAATCTTCATTGTTGCGCTCCTCAAAGGCCATACCGGCCACCGTACCCAGGTTAATCAGATCCCGGCATACAGCTTCTGCTTTGGACAGATCCATTGTGCTGATCACGCCCTGCACGATTAGGCCGGACTTGACGACCACCAGGTTCCCACGCCGGTACAGATCGTACCCCTCTTCTTCCTTTTCGATAGGTTGCAACGCTCTTCTGTTGATGAATGTCATGCCCGCACCTACAATCAGCGGTTGCCATACAGCGCCTGCGGCTACAATGCAGGTGTCCAGCGGGGCGGCATATTCTTCATCGGGGCATTGGTCTGCCAGCGGCAGATCCGCTTTTTGCATTCTTGTCATGATCACGCTGTCATCCTCTGCCAAGTCAGCGACCATGCGCAGCGTCTCCGGCGTGTATTTAGGGTGGCCGTACAGGATGTACCCGCAGCTGCCATTACTGAGCATTTGCTCGCCGTCTGGCAGGTCATATAGAAAATAGGCCTTGCTGCGCTTGCAAATGGATAACATTTTCTTAAAGTTCATCTGTTTGTCTCCTTTACGCTTATGCCGTGTATGAACAGCATAAGTTTTCGTTTGATGATATATTCCTTTGTTTTGGCGCCCTTGGTGTCCTCTACCACCTGCTTCCATGTTCCGTCCGGTTGGCAGACTTCATATACAAAGTCCGCTTTATAAATCACCGGGCGCTCTTTTCGGTATTCGCCGACCCCTGCCGGGATCAACTCATAAGGGACCTGCTCCCGCAGGTTGCGCACCAGCCCGTGCCGCTCCAGCAGTTGCAGTTCCTTGGCCCGCTTACACTCGCTTTGGCTGTCGTATATGCGGCCGTCCGCTTGGGCTTTGACTGCATGGTATTTGTTCCCGCCTTTTGCCCGCTGCCGGAGATACTCTTGGTACTGGGCAGCAGTCCAGTGTTCTTGGGTACCCATCAGCCCGCTGCCTGCTCCGCAGGAGCGTAAGCCATACGGATGAACTGGTGCTCCACTGCACCAATGCGCTGTTGCTCCTGCTCCAGGCATTTTTGCATATATTTGCTGGAAAGCACTGTCTCCTCAAATTCCCGGCGCAGATCATCGGTCATACCGTATTGGCCCAGGCCTTTGGCGCTCTTAAAGGCATCCCACTTCGGCCGGATCAGCGGGTGATTGATGTTCAGCTTAAAGCCGTATGGATTGCTTGGCGCAAGCACCAGCTGGGTCTTGCGTTCTTGTTCCAGCCCTCGAACCTTTTCCAGCATTTGCTCCCATTGCTGTATGTATGTCACTTTGTCCTCCTAACACAGGTACCTATGGTTCTTTGCCCGAATAGGGCAGAGCACATAGGATTGATATTTATAACCGGTGACTTCGTCCTCCCAGTTGTTCAGTGTTTCCTTGACTACATAGTAGCCCTTTGGTGCTCTTGGTTCATCCGCCCAGTGGTCGCTATAGATGATCTGGTATTCCGGCTCAGGTACCACCAGGTTACGGCTGCGGCTAAAGCACACCCTGGACTTGGCCGTGGTGTACTTGCCCTCGTGTCCTTGCTTGATGTGGGTTTCCTCGCGTAGGTACCCGCCGTAGGTGTGGTGGTCTCGATCGTCCACCGGTACATACTCCACCCGGCCGTAAGGCCACCTGGGCAGCTTGGTCAAGTCAATACCGGACAACGCCATGTGGATGTGTGGGTTCTTGTCCGGGGTCTCAATGGCTCTCATCCACTTGAATTCAACACCGGCCTTTTTATAGGCATATCGCAGTTTGGCCATATAGGCGGCCCACAGTTTCTTGATTTTCTGCATGTCTTTGGGCCTGTCCGCTTTGCGGAATGTAAAGGTAGCGGTCAGATCACCTGGACCAAAATTGGCGTTGAAGATCATCTCTTGCTGTAGGCAGGCCTGGCGGTTGTTCACAATGGCCTGCGCTTCGCTGGTCTTGCCGTAGTTGCTACCCCTGGTGCATTTATTTTTGCTGCCGTAGCGGGAGGAGTAATGCCGTTGAATGTATATACACTTACCTGCGTGGGTGGTCTTTTGCACCCATGGCATGTTTCTTGCCTCCTTTCAGACGGAGAAGCACACCGTGGAAATGGTGGATAACGCTGATCGGTTCCGGTATGGAAAAGCAAGTTTCCCACACCGTCGCCGGCGTGATCCACATTCCCACCGTGCACGGCTCCTCATTATGCGGCGCGGGTGCACACCCTGTTGCCGCCGGTTTCCTGCCTGCGCCTGAACCCGCTGAAGAATGCCAAGCGATATATATTTTTGCCGTTGGCGTTTTGCGTCTAAAAATAATACTTTGAACAAGGAGCAAAAAAGGAGCGCAGGCCCCTTTTTTTGCCCTTGCCGCACGGCTTGTCCTTGACTTCTCTGCGGTCCTTATATATAATTGATATAGCGCAGGCGTTTTACTTTCTTTTCGCCGCCTGTGTTCAAGTCGACTGGTCGTTCAGTCGGCTTTTTCTTTTTGCCCACCGCTTTGTTCGTCGTCATACTCCAGCGGCAGCATAATGGCGGTCACTTTTGGCAATTCCATCAGAGCCTTGGTTTTTTGCTCCGCAATTACTTCCAGTGCCACGTAATTTCCCTCGCCTTGCACATACACGACATCACCAGCTCTTACGGTATTCCACGGCGCCCGCAGAACAATATGGTCGTCGTACAGCTTAGCAATCACCAAATCAATGTAATCGTCCATTTTCATCGTCCTTTCCCAGTTTTAAGGCGTGCAGATACGCCACATCGAAATCTGTCAGCGGCGCCAGCAGCACCACTCTATCCTTATCATCTTCAACCACCAGCTGCTTGTCCTGTCGGGCCTCGTCCTCGTCCTTTGGCAGCACGAACACCGCCAGGGCGATCAATCCACAACCGGCACCGCTGATCACCACAGACACCCACCAGTACGGATTATCCGCCACCAGGCAGCAGCCCAACATCACCAGCAGAAAGCCGGTAATCACCAGTACCACGCCTGCCTTTTCTCGCTTCGTCATTGGTTTGTCCTTCCTTTGCAGTTGACTGCAAAATCAATATTTGCCTGCATTATAGGCGTGGAACGCCGGGGCGAACACAGCCAACTTGGTGCCGTTCTCACCCAACTGAATGAGAGGAAAGCCCGGGCGGTGCATATACTGCCGCGCCGTTGGTATGCTACAGTTCAGGTATGCCGCCACATCTTCCGGACCAAGATACAGTTTTGTACCCTTGACCTTGACCTCTTCCTCTACAGCTTCGGCGGTGCGGATCAGGTCAATATAGCTTTGCAGGCGCTCCATGCGCTGCTGCACGGCTGCGTCGAAGTCGTCCATTGCCAAGGGGTTGTCCTTATTGATGGGTACTTTCATTGCTATTCTCCTTTCTTGATTAGGCCAGCCCTTTGGGCAAGCGGCAGAGCCGCAAGCTGCCCGCTGCACGGCAAAAGTGCCGTTGGCGATAAATGTGATGTTGGGTGGGGCGGGCACCGGAAGCGGGACATAGGGGGGATTTGACAAAAAAAGAAAAGAAGAAATAGAAGAAATGAAAAAAAGGTCCCGCTGCCTGCTTGGTTCTGCCGCCGCCCAAAAGGCTGGCCGTGTATTTAGTTGTTTCGCTCGGCGATGATCTCGTTGATTGCGCCGAGGATCCGCTCTTTTGCCTGTGGCGGTTTGCGTCGGCCAATCAGTATTGAGCTGATATAGCTGCGCGTGTAACCCATATACTGCGCGAGCTCAACTTGTGTGATCTTGTTGATGTGCATTTTTCCGATAGCCTCAGCGATCCACTCGTCCATTGTGTTACCTCCTTTTCTGTGCTTTTGTGCACAAATGCACACTTTTTTGCATTTTGTAGTTTACAAATGCGTACAAGCGTGCTATAATGAGGCTGTTCTGAGACCTAAGATAACAGCGCGAGTCCGCATTTGTTGACTACAGTTGCCATTATAGGCTGCCAGAGTGTACTTGTCAACACTAAAAGTCTACATTTGCGTACTTTCGTGATTATGCACAAAAAAAGTGAGGCAAAATTGTGGATTTTTTCGAGAGATTTACTGCACTCTGCAAAGAAGAGGGCGGCACTACGACCGGCGTTGGGCAGTCACTTGGTTATTCCAAAGCGACTGTTGGCCGGTGGCGCTATGGTAGCATACCGTCAGCTGACGCTTTAACTGCTATAGCCGAACACTTTGGCGTGTCGGTGGACTACCTTTTGGGAAATACGGACATAAAAAATCCCCCGGACCAACAAAGTCCGGAGGAGATAGCCAAAGTGGCACTATTTGGTGGTGACGGTGAAGTCACCGATGAGATGTGGAACGAAGTTAAAGGATTTGTAGAATTTATCAAAGATAAGAGAAAGAGAGAGAATGACAACAACTGAGTCCCTGTTCGATGAGATCGAGCGCAATAATATTGAGGTGTATCTGGGCAGTATGCCCGCTGCCAAGTCTGCGTCTGCCAACATTGGCAACGACTACTACATAGCGTTGGACGAGCAGAGCCTGGAGAGCACCGCAGAGGCCCGCTGCCGCCTGGCCCACGAAGCCGGGCACTGCATAACCGGGTCGTTCTACAACCTATATGCCCCGCTTGACCGGCGCAGTAAGCACGAACGCCGGGCAGATAAGTGGGCGGTTAAAAAGTTGATCCCCAAGGCCGAGTTGGAGGTGCAGCTGCGCCAGGGCCTGGAGCCTTACGAGCTGGCCGAGTTCTTCAATGTGACGGAAGAATTCATCCATAAGGCACTTGACTTCTACTTTGAATGTGGGATGTCATAATTCACGGCATGCCGTGATTATAGATGTAATAACTTAAATAGGAGGAAAAAAGAAATGAAAAAAGAATATAAAATCCTTTTGTATGCATATCCGTTTATTATTGTGATTTTTATCTTTGCTACAGTAGGAGTGCCGCTGCTTGCATTTGTTGATGTGGCGTTTCTCGTGCTGTACTATTATGTTTTGCAGAAGTCATTTTCAAAACTAAATACAATCAAAAATGCCGACGAATACGCGGCGTTTACGACTGCCAATGCAGATCAACGCGTGCAGGACGCCAAAGCGGCTGCGGAAAAAATGCAAAAAGAAGCAGAGGACAGTTGTACTCAAAAAATTCAAGCTGTTGAGCGTGAATTGACGCAAAAACGGAAATGCATTTCTCAGTTGAATATCGAAATCCGCAATCTTAAAGCTGAAATTGAAGTGGCACAACAAGAAGCGGTTGCCGTTTCTTCTTCCGTCCCGGTAGACTATGATATATCGTCTGCCGAATATAAAGACAAATTTGCTCTTGCACAACTTAATGAAAAGGAATGCATTTCCTCAAATAATGCCGTCTCTGTACATTCCGACGCGCCAAAGTCTGTTATAAATGCAAATGTGAAACAGATTCTGCGGTGCTTTAATTCGGAAGCGGCGGCTATTATCAAAAATGTTACCACGCGGAACATTGACAGTGCGCGTTCAAAAATCATTAAGTCCTTTGAAATGCTCAACAGGATTTTTGCGCCAGACGGAGTGGAACTCAACCGCCCGCTGCTGGAGATTAAGCTGGAACAGCTCAACTGTATGTACGGCAATCAGGTGATGGCGGAGCGCGAAAAGGAAGAACAACGCGCGATCCGAGAGCAAATGCTCGAAGAAGAAAAAGTGCGCCGCGAAATTGAACGCGAAAAAGCAAAGCTCGATAAGGAAGAACGGCAGTTCAAAAATGAAATTCAGAAACTCATGACTTATCTACATAAAGCGGATGATATTGAAAAGCAGCTTTATGTTGACAAGATAAAAGAACTGGAGGCGAAACTCGGTCTGTTAGAGCAGGACAGAAAAAATGTGCTCGACCGGGAGCAGAATACGCGCGCCGGCTTCGTTTATGTAATATCCAATATCGGCTCTTTTGGAGAGAATGTATATAAAATTGGAATGACACGACGGTTAGAGCCTATGGACCGCATAAAAGAACTCAGCAGCGCTTCCGTACCGTTTGAATTTGATGTTCACGCTATGATTTTCTCTGAGGACGCGCCGGCGTTGGAGACAGCTTTACACCGGCAGTTTGACGATCGGCGTATAAATCTTGTAAACAGCCGAAAAGAATTCTTCCGTGTTTCTCTTTCAGAAATTGAAAAGGTGGTAAAAGAAAACCACAATGCTACGGTCACTTTTACCGCCGTTGCCAAAGCGGAGGAATATCGTCAGACAGTAAGGCTTCTTGAAAGCGAGCAGGTATAAAATCGTTTCTTTAACACCAACAAAATAAAAAAAGCTCCCCCCTGTTGGCGCAGGGGAGAGCCGATAAGTAGGATTGTGTAATACAATACCCACCCAACACTGGTTATTGTATCACAGCCCTGCTGAAAAATCAAGCAGGGTATTTTTGCGCCCTTTTTTAGGGTTGCCCGCTGCTATGCAAAGGAGATTGTGAGTACAATGCCAAGAAAAAGAGGAAACGGTGACGGAACCATCTATAAGATGGAAAGCAAAGGTCTATGGGCTGCCCAGCTGACTATAGGCGTGGACGCCAATGGCAAGCCGAAAAGAAAGACGATATACGGTAAGCGACAGGCAGATGTGCGGGCAAAGCTGGACGCACTGAAAAATGAACTTGCCACCGGGTCGGTAATTGAGCCGGACAAGATCACCGTTGCCCAGTATATCTTATCACTTGTCGAGACAGACCGGGCACTAAACCAAATAGGGGACAACACCTACCTGCGCAAACTGGCCAGTTATAAGCGGATCGCCGCCAGCTCCATAGGCGACCGCCCGCTGCAATCCGTGCGGCCACCACAGGTGACCCAATACCTCATAGAGATCACCAGCTGTTCTAATTCAGTAATCGCCAAGGACTACGCCCTGCTGACCCGCTGCTTCCGCACAGCCCTTGACAATGACCTGATCCGTAAGGATCCTATGTGCGGAATGAAAAAGCCAAAGAGCAACAAGGCTACCCGCAAGGTGCGTGCGTTGACCGTAGATGAGCAGACCAGGTTTGTGCAGGTCATGAACGACCAAGAGCGCGGCTGCCGCTACTGGGAGCAGATGATGTTGATGTTATGCACCGGTATGCGCATGGGCGAGATCAACGCCCTGGATGTGCACGATGTCAACCTGACTTTCCGCACCGTGAATGTGCGGCGCACGGTAACCAAGGACCAGACGGACCATGCCGTCATAGGCACCAAGACAAAGACCTACGCCGGGCAACGGCTTTTGAGCCTGACAGACGCCCCATATCGTATTTTGTCCGAATATATGGAACAGTGGCAGCCCAACCGTTTGGATCTGCTGTTCTACGACTTCAAGGGGCACAAGGTACTGACCACCAGCCAGGTCAACTTACAATTTCAGCGTATCTTAAAAAAATACAATGTGCTGGATCCTGCTGTGCCCGGTGTGGTAACCCTCCACAGCTTGCGGCATACATACGCCACCCGCTGCATTGAGAGCGGTATGCCGGTTAAGGTGCTCCAGAAGCGCCTTGGGCACGCCAATATTGAGACCACCCTAAACACCTACTGCGATGTGTTCTCCGATTATGAGAACAAGTACACAGAGGCGGCAGACGCCTATATGCAGCAGCTTACCCCGAATGCTCCGCAGAAGAATATTGCCCAGGTATAAGAAAAAGAGAAGTGCCCCCTTGCGGGCACTTCTCTTTTATAATAAACGATAAAATAAAAAAATATTTCAAAAAATGCAAAAAAACACTTGACATACTGCAAGTAGTATGTTATAATTAAGTCAATGAAAGGGGGTGAGAATATGAAGCCAAACAAAAAGCCTACCGCATTTGAAATCGCAGAACTTATTATCGAAGCCGTCGCTGCGATTGCTGCTCTGATAACGGCAATCAAATGGTGGTAGGCACCAAGAGGGGCGAAAGCCCCTCCCCCTTGCGGGGGTGGCATATTCATTATATCGTAAAGAAAGGAGTTTTTCAAGTGAAAAAGAATAGTTTTTGGATGACCATTTTGTGCGTGCTCTTGGTGGTGTCTGTCAGTGCCGGAATGAGTATTCCGCTGCGGGTGGCCATTGGTGGCTGTGCCCTTGTGATTTTGTGTAATGTGTTTAGAAAGGTATGGAGGTTGTGCCATGAGTGAGGCTAAGAGAAAGACCAAGACTTCCACCCAGGTCAAAGCTCGATACAATCAAAAGGTGTATGATACTATTTCCGTGCGTGTTCCAAAGGATTTGGCAGCTGCATTTCGTGAGAAATGCGCTGCTGATGGCATTGCACAGGCGCAGATCATCAAGCAGGCGATCGAGCAGTTCTTGCAGCAGTAACGGCGTTGCAGTACTGTTGCAGTACAGAACGGCCAAAAGCCCGCTGCTAAGCCAAATTTTACGCCTATATTCTTGTCACCTCGACCAAAAAGAAGCAGGACATCCTTTAGAATGTCCTGCTTCCTTTTTTGTTTATTTGCAAGATTTGAACTTGCGACACGAGGCTCCAAATGCGAAGCATTTGGCAGAAACAGTCCGGGGGACTGTTTCGCAGCGAGTGCCTTATATCTCTGTGCTCGATTACGCATTTCTGCCGGTGGAGCAGCACGTTTTCTCCGGCGTTGCAGTACTTATTGCAGTACTTGGTCATGCGAGGTATAAAAAAGCCGGGCAGTTTTGATCTGCTCGGTTAGGCCTGTGGGTTAGGTAGATTGAATTTGTGTCCGGTGCCTTGAAGAAATGCAAAACACCGGACGACGCAATCAACATTTTAGAAGCTCTGCGCTTCTAGGTAAAAAAGTAGATGGCGGGCGGCAACCCGCCATGGGTGTGGGCTGCCCGGGTAGGTGGCTGCCCGAGCCGCAGAAAGGAAAAAACACAAGGAAGTAAAAAAATGAAAATAGGAGTACAAAATGTATAATGATAAGCCTATATGCAAGACGGCCACCCGCCTTACAAGCCTACTGTACCACGCTTTGCAGTAAAGTGCAATGAAAATCTGTTCAGGGGTGTTTCGCTGTACCAAAAATGACCCTGTTGGCAGTGAAAGTGAAGGTTTTTGTTGACTGCCGGTGCCAGTGACCGACAATCCCTGCATAAATGGCGTGTTGCCAAAACAGAAAAAAGCCAATCGGGCGTCTTGCTCGGTTGGCTTTTTGCTTACTTATTTTTCCGCTCTAATCAGATCCTTGATTACTTCACCGGCTAGGATCAGGCCCATCACGGAGGGCACAAAGGCCACGCTGCCGGGTGTGCTGCGGCGGCCGGGGTGATCCGGATCCTCCTGTCCGGCACCGGCGGTGGGTATAGGCGGTTCTTCGGAGTAGACCACCTTTAGGTGGTGAATGCCCCGCTTTTTCAGTTCCCGGCGCATGACCCGGGCCAGCGGATCCATTTTCGTTTTAGCCAGGTCCGCCACCTGAAAGCCGGTGGGGTCCAGTTTATTCCCGGCGCCCATGGCGCAGATGATGGGCACGCCGGCGGCGTGGCAATGGGTCACCAGCGCCAGCTTGGCGCTCATGGTGTCTACTGCGTCCACCACATAATCGTATTGGTCAAAGGGAAAATCCGCCGCCGTCTCCGGCAAAAAGAAGCAGTTGTGCTTGGTGATCTTGGCCGCCGGATTGATGTCTAAGATTCGAGCCTCCATAGCGTCCGTCTTGTACTGCCCCACGGTTTTGGTGGTGGCGATGATCTGGCGGTTGATGTTGGACACGGCCACTGTGTCGCTGTCGATCAGATCCAGGTGCCCCACGCCGGTACGGGCCAAAGCCTCGCACACATAGCCACCTACGCCGCCAATGCCGAATACCGCCACCCGCGAGGCGGCCAGCCGCTCCAGAGCGCTGCTGCCCAAGAGTAATTCTGTTCTGGAAAATGCCTGTTCCATAGCGAATACCTACCTTTTTAATAGATTTATTATACGGCAAGGGTTCGGCGCTGTCAACCGGCTTCAAAAATAGACAAAATCTTAATATGTTCTATACTGACAAAGTACATTAAAAAATTCGATAAAATCTTAACAAAAAATATTGCACACTGTGTGCAGGCACGGCCTTTTTTAGTTGCGCCGGGGCAGGGCGGTATGCTATAATAAAGGTATAAAATAGAGGGGGTTCTATATATGAAACGGATTTTTTGCGCACTGCTGGCCGGTGCGCTGACTTTGGGCGCCGCCTTGCCGGTGCAGGCAGCGGATGTGGCAGTGCTGCGTGTGGCGGCAGACGCCAAGCAAACCGCCATCTCGGATCATTTGTACGGTGCGTTTATCGAGGACATCAGCTACGCCTGCGACGGGGGCTTGGTGTCCAATTTGGTGAATAACGACAGCTTTGAGTACGCCTCTGCGCCGACCACCGGCTGGGTGGCGGATGGGTTGGAGCTGACCACCGAGGGCGACCTGCCCCTAAATAAGAACAATCCCACCTATGCCAAGGTGACGGTGGACGGCAAGGGCAGCCTGACGAACTTGGGCTTTACGGAAATTTATAAATACAAGACGGATAAATATGATAAAAAGAAAGCCAACACGGCGGATATGGGCTTTGTGGCGGACCAGGTGTATGATTTCAGCTGCTATGTGCGCTCCGGCGGCTTTACCGGCACCGCACAGGTGTATTTGGACTGCGGCGATGGCAAGCAGACGGCGGTGCAGCTGGACTTGAGCAAAACCGGCGGCGCCTGGAACAAGCTGACCGTACCGCTGACCGCCAGTGCCAGCAAGGATGGCGCCTTGGTATTTCAGCTGGAGGGTGAGGGGACTTTGTACCTGGATTTCGTCACCCTGGTGCCCCAGGGCAGCTACGGTTACGGCAGCGACAGCTGGAAATATACCACCCTGCGCAGCGACCTGTTTGCAGCGCTGCAAAATCTGCACCCACGGTTTATCCGCTTTCCCGGCGGGTGCCTGGCAGAGGGCGGCAGCCTGGATCAGCTGTATAATTGGAAAGATACCATCGGCCCCTTGGAGGAGCGCAAGCAAAGTGAGAACCTGTGGAAGGACGACAACGGCCGGGATTATAACAACACCAACGCCATGGGTTACCACGAGTATTTCCAGCTGTGCGCGGACCTGAACGCGTTGGCGCTACCCATTGTGAATGTGGGGCTCAGCTGCCAGCCGCGGGCGGCCTATGATGACCATGCGGCAGCGTATGCCAAACTGCGCATGACCGACGCGCAGTGGGAGGCGTATTTGACGGAAAAGGTGGGCCTGGACGAAAAGGATACCGACGCCCGCACGGAATATACGGACAAAATCAAAAAGCTGAACATCAACAGCGCCGCCGACTGGGAGGCGTATTTGGACACCATTGCTCTGCGCCCGGGCACGGATGCGTGGGACAATTATGTGCAGGATGTACTGGATCTGATTGAGTACGCCAACGGCGATGCCACCACCAGCTACTGGGGTGCACTGCGGGCGGCCAACGGCCACGCCAAGCCCTTTAATCTGCAATATATCGGTCTGGGAAATGAGAACTGGGGCGCCGTGTATGAACGCAATTTCAAGGCGCTTTACAAGGCGGTAAAAGAGAAATACCCGCAGATCACTGTGATCTCCTCTGCCGGTACTTACCTGGAGGGGGACGCTTACGACGGCAATATGGCGTGGATTGACCGGGAATTTAAGGACACGGTGGTGGACGAGCATTATTATACCTATGACGGCTACCTGTTTGACCACAACGATCGGTACGACAGCTTTGACCGCTCCGGTGCCCATGTGTTTGTGGGCGAGTACGCCGCCACCTCTGCCGGGATCGGCACCATAGAGACCAAGAGCAACATTTGGGAAGCGGTGGAAGAAGCCAGCTACCTGACCGGCTTGGAACGCAACGGCGATGTGGTGGATATGGCATCCTACGCCCCCACCTTTGCCAAGGTCAATGCCCAAAGCTGGAATGTGAATCTCATTTGGTTTGATAGCCGCCAAACGGTGCTCACTCCCTCCTATTATGTGCAAATGCTTTTTGCCAACAATGTGGGTACGCAGTATGTGCACACCACTTTTGACGGCGGCAGTACCGTACAGGACGGGGTGTACCAGTCCGTTACCTGCGACCCGGAGAACCAGGTGCTGTATATTAAGCTGGTGAATACCTCCGGCAAGGATCGAACGGTGAATGTGCAGCTGGACGGCTACAAACCGAATGCGGTTTCCGTCCAAAGCCTGCAAGGCAAATTTAAGTCCGCCTGCAATGAACTGGACAGCAATACCACTGCGCCCACCCAAACGGAGCTGACCCCCGGCACGGACCTCCAGGTGGAGCTGAGCAAGTACCAGGTGAGCGTGGTGCGGGTGGCCTATGGCAAAAACAGCGGTGCGGATTTGTATAAATTGCCGGAAAAGGCGACCCCCACTTTATCGGACGGTGGTAAGTTGTATCTGCCTCCGGCTACTGCGGGCATTGCTTTTGGCGCGGTTTTCGGCACTGCCGCTGTGTTTGCGGCCGTGGTGCTGCTGATACACTATAAGAAGAAAAAGCAGGGGAAATCATAAGTAAAAGCGGTAAAAAGACAAAAAAATAAGGCCCCCTTGTAAAGGGGGCAATAGCCAAATATGGAAAACAAAAGGCGCACACCGGTTTTGGTGTGCGCCTTTTACTGTAACACTTTAGATATGAAAAAACGGAAAGCGGCTTTTGCTGGTGTCGCGGCCTTTCAGGTACACGACTTCCACCGAGGCGGTAGGGTCCTTGAGAATGTTTTTGTCCAAGACGGCAAAGTCGGCGCTTTCGCCCACAGCCAGTACGGCGCAGCCGGCGTCCTTGCAGTCCACCGGGATCAGGTCGTTTACTGCCGGCAGTACCGCCTTGCCCTCCAGGTCTACCACCTTGGCGTCTCGGTAACACAGGGGCGTATTGTAGCCGATATAGGCAATCTTGCCCTTGTCCTCAACCAGCACACTGTAAGTGAGATTCTCCTCATTCAGGGAGATAAAATCTGCGTTTGTATATACAACCATGGTCTGCTCCTTACTGCGCCAGCGCGTCTGCCAGTGCGGCCAGCGCGGTGCGGTCTGCGTCCTTTAAGGCGGCACGCACGGTGACGGTGCCCGACAGCAGGGTGATGGCTTTCATCTCCTCCAACTGGGCGGTCATGGTGCGGGCGGCGCTGGGCGCCCAGCTGCCGTTTTCAATCAAGGCTACGGTGCGGTTTTGGTAACTTTTGCTTTTTAAGTGGTGCAAGAAGTCCGCCATTACCGGGAACACCCCGCCGTCATAGCTGGGGGCGGCGCATACCATTTGGCTGTACTGAAATGCTTTTGCTACTGCCTGTGCCAAGTCCGTGCGGCTTAAGTCCGCGATTTCCACCGTTACGCCACGGCTTTTCAGTTCCTCCGCCAGTAGCAGAGCGGCCGTCTTCGTGTTGCCGTAAATGGAAGCATAGGCAATGAACACACCCCGGGTTTCCGGCTGATAGCTGCTCCAGGTGTTATACAGGTGCAGATAGGGGGTCAGATCCCCTTGCAGTACCGGGCCGTGCAGCGGGCAAATGGTGGCAATATCCAGGGCGGAGGCTTTCTTCAGCAGGGTCTGCACCGGCGCACCATATTTGCCAACGATATTGATAAAGTAGCGGCGGGCTTCCTCCGGCCAAGGCTCGTCCGTGCCTACGGCGCCGAATTTGCCAAAAGCGTCTGCGCTAAAGAGCACCTTTT